>BNJV01002401.1_pt1 | contig 95711 bp, 146 predicted proteins | sample 8540591 | NCBI WGS metagenome assembly BNJV01 (sample SAMD00202457, study PRJDB9452) | human saliva metagenome | host: Homo sapiens | reverse complement strand
CGGCGCCACATTACCAAACGCGCGAACAGTCCGATTAGTTGGCGGATAACATCTGTCGACAGGGTCAGCCAGCCTGCAGTGGCTCACCGTCAAAAACATCTTAGTCGCCGGGCAGAGGCGTGTATCAACAGATGGCCGATGTTCGAACAATAATCAATAAAACAGCCATGCCATTACGAGAGGCGCTGATCACTAGGAGGTGGCAACCCATGACTAACCAAAGCACCGATAAACTTATTGAAATGCGCTCAATTTCCATATGTCAGATGCCTTATCGTCCAGAGTATGATCCTAGATGAAGAGATGCCTTGAAGATCGTTTCGACAAGCCGATATCGAGTACAGTAACGCATTTGCATTAAACGCCTTATTACGAATGCCGATTTTGACTAGACAGATGTCGTTGGAGCATCGTCCACATCCGGTGAAACCAATAGAGCTTATAAACAGTTTTGGACCGTGAATACATCGCTTGAACACAGGAACATGTTCACTGGTGTGACGGAAGTGAAAGCAGGAGTGTGCGGCTTTCTCCGAAGCTTGCAACAACACTTCAAGACCGGGGGTGGCTGCCCGCCCATCTCCTTGAACTAGAGGTTGCTCGAAACGAAGGACATAAAAAGGTACAGCTCCATTATGCTAATCCGGTTCTCCTCACATTGATGAATGGGCCTCTAAAGCCTAATATGGAGACTGAGCAGTATGATATCCTGAACTCTTCCACAGAAGAAGAAAGAAATCACCATCTTGTTCACAGCATGATCCATCCGGCTATGATCACCGGTGGTGATGACAGCGTCCACTTGCTGGAAGCCATCTCGATGATTGGCGAGCATGGCGCTCATAAGATCGCTCATACCGCACCGACCTATTGGAACTATAAGTCGGCGAGAGAGGTATGCAATGATCCGGCATTATGGCAAACTCGCACGGTAACTAAGCAATACGACGGCTTCTTATTCCGGACAGTGGTTTCCACTTTTCTGAAATAGTGGCCCGCCGCACCGGAATATTCATTCATTCAAGGATATGGGTTTGAAATAGAAATATATTTGATTCACATGCTCAACTCGCCGACTTTGAGTTGTTTTGAGTGCTGGATTTAATTAAACGTCGGAATAATCACAGAAAAATCTATTTTTTATTTCCTGTATAGATAATTCAGTTTTTTAGATTATAACTATTTAACATCATCCTCGGCGCTCTCTCTTCAAATCACTTTGAGAAACAGTTCTTATTCTAGACATAGCTACAGTTGAATCTTTCATCATCTTCAAAACCCTTCAATATCGATATACACTACCTGCTTCAAGGCCTTTTGAACGCCTTTACTGTATAAAATCTGAAAACTCATCGCTATCCAGCTAAATCTATTTAACTATCTTCACCATGGAATGGATATTATAAAGACAGCTATTTTCATGGTCATTCTATGAGATAAATAACGATACTGCTTTACCACCTCCGAAAGAAGTCGTCTAATAAGTTTCAGAACATCAGTTTTTTCAGCAGCCTTATTATCATATTTAGATAACCACCACTTTACGATGTTTTATATTTACATACCAGCTCGTTAAACGTTTTGTGTTTCTGCAGTTTACTGGAAAGACATGAAGAATTATATTTTTCTAATTCATCATAAATATCCTGAAGTTCTTCTATTCCATATTCTGATTTCATCTCCTCGGTTTGTACCGCTTTACCATTCCTTCCAAGACAAATTTATTAGATTCAACCCTTCATCGACAACCAGAACATCATACTTCAATATTTCATGTTACTCATCAATTCCATCTTATGAATTACAGATGTCTGTAAAGTTAGTGTAATTCGCAAATTGATTTCAGTTTCACCAGTTTTCAAGAAAACTAAAAGTAGAAACATCTATACCGTTTCAAAATTCTTTCATAGTTTAACACCTGTTGTGGTGCATAACAACAACACGTTATCCTTCTTGCTTTCAGTTTTCTGCACTGATCCAGCCAGCATCGGTTTTCCAGTACCTGCAGACTGGAACCGTGCATTTTGAGTGGAATCCTGCATGATTAGTGTTCGTTTATCACAAGAAGCCAGCATCTCATCCTTTAACGCCACGACACGCTAAACGCAGTCGCCTTGGCTTAGTTATTTACTAATCGTTTTTATCTCATCCTGCGTCTTCCAGAAATGAGTGTTTTCCATCGTCTTATCCTTCACCAATACCAGCAGATCTCTCAAAACCTAGACAAATCTTCTTTTGTATTTCTTTTATCAAAAGTAATTTGCATCGAGATGGTCATCCGCATCAATCACACAATCCGGCAACGCACTGGGTGGCGTTGTCTACAACAGGATCCTGTTTATTTGTAAGCCTTTTTTCCGCGACATATATAACGATTGTTCATTTCCGCTTGCGCTGATAACCTTTGCAGAACTGCCGTATCGATTTATAAAATGCCAATCACCACCTGGCGTCGCAACAATACCTTGACTTATACAAACCCTCTATCAGCGATGGACAACAAAATCTATTTCATCAAATATTTGTCAACATGTTCAGCCAACGAATGTAAAACACGCACTTTCATTCTAAATCGCTCAGCCAACTGCAGATCTATCTTCGGCCGACTTTTAACATCAGGGCTTATTGTAGCTGGTATCATCCCATTTATTCTTCCTCCTGGCCCTCCGAAAAATCCAAGACTTACCGTAGGTTCCGTTCATAGAAACTCTGTCCAGCAAGCACCCCAGCCTCACAGCTGGTTTTGCACAGCTGCACAAGCATGACATGCCGCGCAATTCAGAGAACGAACTGAGCCAAGAACTGATTAGCTGTGAAGCCTCAAAATAGTTTCTAATTGTTGTTTCTCACCAATTTGGTTCACCTGTTCAACAAATCCTCCAAGACGCAACTGAATCTGAAGAGGTAGGATTACACCCCGCCAGTTTATTCATGCCCGGAACAACAATTTCTCCAAACGCAGCTCCTGAATATTCTAGTAGTTAATGCGTCTCATGAGAAGAGCAAAATTGTAGCAGAAACTTATCTTACATCATGCCTTTGCCAACAGTCTCCCAACGTTCTTTTCGATCATACCTAGCGGAATTCTGTCTTCCCATTCTCTTAATTTTCTTCAATGAATTTAGGAATGCACCACGCATCTGTATTGTGCCGGCGACCAATCGCGGTTTCACCAACAGTTGATATATTCCCTTCCATCCATCCCGCGCTCTGTTATCACCTGGCGTGGTTTTTCTGGGTTATGTGCCCAAACTTTGACAGTCATCACGGTAGCCTTTACAAGACAGGACTTAATAAACTCATCCATGATGTCACTGAACTCAGATTCAACTGCACAATTTGTTCGGTTCCACGTCATCCTCATCTTGCCTGCCCAGCATAATGCTCATATCTGCTCAGATAAAGATTCTCTCTGTATAGTTATCTTCAACTTTGCTCTGGGTGCCTTTCCATCTGATAACGCCCCAGCCGCTCCTTTCAATCGTCAGAATATCTTCCTTCTAGGTATTGTTTGACAGCAGATGCTCAAAGGAACTATCTTTTACATTACCATTTTATAACAGCCTTTTACTTCCCACTATCGCTCTAAATCGCTTTTATCTTTTGACTATATGGCGGAATCGTTAACGCACCCAAAAATATCAAATAAACATTAGATGCCTCGCTGTTTCTCATCGGTTTCATGTGACATCATCAAACTATATCATCCTATCCAGGGTTCATCCCTTAACGCATCCTTACTCATGCAACTTCCTATGTGTCTCTGGTTTACTTACACTGATTACAATACTTGATAACTGTTGTATTTTTGAATCAATACTAATCTGATCCCATTGGCCACAGAGGGCATTCCGAATAGTTTCAGTAGAACCCAACTACTTATACGAAAATCTTCCAGAATATTGATCACGGATAAGAACAACAAATGGAACCAACCGCCTCCTGCACTGAGGCTTGTTTTACCTCCCTTCAAACAATCATACTGACAGTACTTTGGAAACTGGAACAGTCTAGATTTCAGTTTTCTGAATTATATGGTTCTTAAACCTCATGTCACACCAAGGTTAGGGGTTCATGTGACAGGCTGTAATGACCCAACAATCAGAAGGCCAAAACAACAGAATAATCCGCACATTCAGCATGTTCTCGGAAAGAATGTAAAATTAATTTCTTAACTTTCCTATTATGTCTTTCTTTGTTTTGGCATGGTCCAACTTATACACCCCGCAACATAATCCAGACTGTTTTCAACGCTTCATAATATTCATATACCCACCATCATCTTTCGATATCTTTAACAAAGATCTCTTTTCAGATACCCAGTTCACCTTGAGCCCTTTCTGCTCATTTCCGTATTTCAATAACTTCACTTTGATGAGTTTGACTAACTCACGTCATCAACGAACATACGGAATATACACCGCTAACTTTTAACTTCTGAAGAGACGGATCAAATTTGAAGCATTACTGAGCAACTCAGTACATATATTCATAACGTCACAACAAAGTGCGAACTTCCCCACCCTGGCTCTATCCGAGAAAGCAGTTAAACTAGTAGCTTCCCACATATCATATAACAGCATGATACCAAAACTGTTCATAATGTGGTCTGTCCCTAGAACGGATGCTTTATAAATCATAAACACTGGTGATCATCACGTCCAACTCGGCTAGTAGCCTGAATATACCGCAGCATTTGTTTTAGTTGTCCAGCAACAACCATCGTTCCCACCTACCAACATCTACACCAACTGAACTATATTTGATGCAAGAGAAGTCAGTCAAGATTCACCTTTATTGTTTGTATATGAAACCCAGCAGTTTGAATTATGTCTGAACCACGTCTGACTTGTTAATTCTTCCGAAATACTCAGATTTTGTTATCGGCATATTTAGATTAAATAATTTTTAACTTTTGGCATTGATATCTACTTTGATATCATCACTACCTGTGTCTGAGCACCCAACGAATTATTGAAATATCTAACGTCCGAAATTATCGATTGCTTTATCGCTGCACCCTATCAATCAGATATCTGATGCAACAGCGCCACATGCACTTTGGCAGAGCGAAAAGCCGCAACAATCATAACTCCCAGCAGGCCTGGCATATCTCTCATCTATGATTTCAGCAAACAACCGCACATTCCTCATATAAACCATAAATTTCTCCATAAAGCCTAATTGTTATCCGTATGATACAGAAGCCACCTTACTGGTAGAGACCACAATTTTTATATTGTAGCTCTGAGAATTTGTCATTGTTCTAATGGTCCGAAATATTGCTTCCAATTTTGAGTTAATTGACCAGAAGGTATTGTCGACTGAAATGGTTTATCTTTTGTAAATGTAATCTGAGCAACCGACCAACGTAGTAACTATAAATGTTGGTCGGATTCCACAATTTCATCGATTAAATGAATAGGCAGGCTCTTTTGAAAAAACGCATTCATTTGTACACTTATGTTCATACGTATTTTGCAGCATTACGAATACCCAGATATATTCTTTTTACCGTGCACCAAGGACAATCTTTATCTGACATAACTACCACTTGACTACATTTCCATGGTTATGTAACTTTGCCAAAGTAGTATCTGCCACTAACGTACCTGGGTAAGTTTATTTCAAACCCATAATCCAATTGATATTTCTGCCCAAAGCATATTTTCTGTAACAATTCGCAAGCACAAAAATCAAGACATGCCCTTTCAACTGCTGAATCGTTAGGCAATCGTAAGGTATCTCATCAAAACAGTTACACCGTCCACACCTTCTCTGGCGCTATTCTCGTAAAAATGCCAAAATGCAGCAATTCCATATGCCTGAAGCCACATCACCAGAAACCACAACAACCAACTGTCTTTCTGTCATCCTATTTGGACTACAAATGACATGCTTCACATTTAATGCAAAGCTGAAACGGAGGCTCAATTATTCTCACCTTTTTGGTTCCCTTCCACCTTATTATTGATTGCTTTCTCATGTACATAGCTTCTGTTTGCATATCTAAAGCTTCCATGTATTTACTTTTCTGTCGCATCTTTTTCGAGAGTTCAACTGTTTGCTCAATTTCTCACAACAGTCAGACACTCATTATATTATTTTACCTTCCGCATATTCTTTGGGAAGGGATTTTAAGCCTTAATCCAGTCTCTATATCATCTACAAACTTCAATTAGCACTATTTTCTTGCATCTCCCAAAATATCGCTTTATGTTGAATGCTAGGAAAATCAGACGATGCCTTATCAGCAAGATTAAATGCAGGCTAAACGAGTTTCAATAGTCTGTCTTCTACCTTTCTGGCATCCCATTCAACAGCACAACCATGCCCTTGGCCAGCCACCATTATATAACATATCAGCTCATACCATCAGTAGCTCAATTTGCTCAGTGATAAAGCAAATGGCTTCCTCCATTGTCGGAGACGATAGTACTTCTGTTGAATAAGATTTATTCTTTCACCAAAATCAAAACTGATCAATTATACACGGTTTAGAGAACTATAATAACTGTTTCCATCAATGTTTTGTGAGTGAACGACCAAGATATATCTCATCAACAATTCTGTATTCTTTATCTTCCCTATATCAGCTCTACAAATGCCTAGTTCGACCAACCCAAAAAACGTCTTATCCGTCACATCATCATATTTACTAACATCAAGTCCTTTTTTATCTACCTCCTCTTCCCTTTTGTATTTGAATGATACTGAGCATAGCTTACAGACACTTTTATTTGCTTAACACCTGGCTTTACCGTAAAAGTAACACCCATGGTACGGATCAATAACGCCAGGACGCCAATGCACTGGGTCATATAACTTCAGTATTCTGATCCATACCAGAGTTTGTTGGTTACATCCTCATCTTTACCGCTTTCATCATCCTGCTCATCCCTTGCTCTGGATAGTTTTCCAGCAACATAAGGAGTTGTGTAGGACGCTCAACCAGGCTTCTACCCCTACAGCCCAAGGTCTTTTTACTATGTCAGATTTTCGCCCTGCGAACTCGCGAGTAATCCGCCATTCCATTCTCCTATTAGTATTCGCTTACATAACCAATAATGGTAACTGAATCATGACCATTTCTCCAAAGGCTTTTACGCCCATTTCTGAACCATCGTTGATCACCACAAGAAATAACATCATCGACAGGCGGTCTGTAAACGCTCCGACAGACACGCGCAAACCGTTTCGACACCATGTCCAGGCAGCGCCTCACTTAATGGACTCAAAATTCGCCATATCCAAGAACGTAATTATCTTCAACAACTAAATGCACAACCTGACTTATGTTTATCTTAATCAACAATTTTCTTTCCACGAGGTCATCATAGTTTTCTGATATAAAGTTGTGCTCCACTTTCGTACAAAGATCTTATAAATCTGCACCAGCCCCTGTACTCAAAAATACGTCATGTTGTTTGTTACAATTCATATAACCATCAGCACGTCCATCGCCTTCGGTCAATTCGAGTCAATCTGCCTTTGCATTATTCTATATCTCACACTTAGGTCTAAAGAGGCAGTTCCAACTTTTCATCTGTGGGTAGTGTGTGAAACCACCGTCCTTTCTAAGATCGTGTTAGCAACTAGACCTTTCATGCGAATATAAAACAGATCTTGAATTAACAGCCCTTCAATATATCTCTCAATTCATTTTTTCTGACGAAAACGCAGCCTCTTTCGGCAGTGATTCATACACTTATGTTGACCCTGCTTCAAGATCTCATGACGAACAGAAATAAGTCACTTTCATCCATCAGTCAGCCCAATCACGAAGCTGCCATCCACTATTTAATGTGTTATCTCAACGTTTCTTGAAACGCTAATCTTTCCTTCAAAGCGTTATATCATAGTGCCTGCCATTGTTCCCACAGATTCCCCACAGTTCCATCTGTAATTTTCAATTATTGTGCATTCATCATGTACCATACCCAAACCAGTGATTCACAACATCATTGTTAACAAGAATCACAGCCTGAATTCTTCCACTCAGTCATTTTTCTATACCCATCACCTAACATGCTAGTTCATCCTCTTGTCTGTAATTTCTGTAAATGTATAGTACGCAACTTTGGCATATCATTCTGCCATAACACCATAAACTGTTTGAAGTCATCCAGTCATTTCCCGCCTGTAACAGAGATTAATTGCTGGCACCTGCTAATGCAGCTTTTCTCCCAAGGCTCCGTATATTTTCTGACATAAAGCACCATACGTGCATGCCTTAACAACCTGAACTCATCAACAAAACAGATGCAACAATCATTAGCTCGGCAACCGCGTAGTACTCAAACAGATTAATTTCCATCAGAATTAATTTTCCAACAGTATTGTGATGATTATATTCACTTTCTATCCTTACCCAGTTGGCTATTTTGTAAGCCAAATGACAAAGGTTCATAACAAACAAGATTAATCATTTTATGTTTATCTGCTGCAATCTATTCTCAACTTCTACTGCATGGAAGCTAAAACAAAATAGTTTCAGATCCACTCCTGAACATCTACAAGATTTATTATCTTTCAATCAAGGTCCATGTTTTAATCACCCTGGACCGGCATTTATTATCAAGGCACGATACATCCGGTTTGGGCATGTTGATTCATCTTATACTTTCAAATTGTCTTGCTATATGAATATGGAAGAATAGTGTGGTAACCTGCGCCTTAGCCTTTACATCTCGACCCATAAATAAAAGTATCTTTATAATTTTGCACCAACTGGTTCTCTATCTTAATTCCAATCTTGGTGAAGTTCCAAATTATCATAGTAATATCTCATCATCCGTTTACAATTGTAACAGTCATATTAATATAGATATTTTACCGGGTTGATTTATAGAACGAAAACCTGTTTGCTTTGTTGGTATAGTTTATGAATAGTACTTTTACTCATCAGGCCTGTCAAAAACATCTGTCCTTCATAATATCATCAAAATGTCCATCTTCAGATGCTACAAAATTTCTTTCAATAAACTTAATATTCTCAATAACAGCTTTATTGTTTTGTCCCTTCTTCAAACATCTTCAGTAACTTCAAAGATTTCTATTACTTTATTCAAATCTGTATTTACCGGTTTCCAACCGTTTCTGCGCAAGAATCAGTTCCTCGTCTCCGATTCCAGAAATGAATATGAAGGATCCACCATCTACGAAGTCTTCCGGTATAATTTTGTTATCACTAAATTTCAAATCCAAAGAGTAAGTCGACTTCTTTCAAATCTGATTCTTTATTACGATTTCCAATGGAAGCTACGCTTAGATACAACTTCATCAGATGCAAAACAGGAAGAACCTACAAACATTTCAGAAAAGATAATCTGTCCCAATGTATACCATGATCTCTGTACCGAAAACAGTAACTGATAGTTATAAGAAGCCTTGCTTTTCCTGCTCTGCAATAGCAAAAAGATCTATTTTGAATTCGAAAATCGCTCATCCCTGATTTCAACTTCAAACCAATCAGTTTATCTCAACCTGCTCCCTGCTTAATGTTATCAACCATACATTCTCCCGGATAAATGTTATCAATGTTGTTCAATGATACGTCATAGCCGGAACATCAACCTTTATACTCATCCTCATATTCAATTATGACTTTTCTTTATTTGAATATTATGCCTCTGGATTTCTTCATTGATTCTGTATTATCTCAAATGTTTACTCAATCATCTCAAAGCAACATAGCAACTTTATTAAGATGTTGAATTTAGGAACGAGAAAGTGTTTTCTGCAATGACCGTATTTTTTCTAAACCAATAATACTTTGATAAATACATTGTCTCTTCGAAGAAAGACTGCTCAACGGTATTTACATACGTCTCCGTCTTTCCACCGTTAGCTCTATTTTTTCAAGGCTTCCACAGACATACCATTTCCTGGCGTTCTCTATCTAACAATGAAAACCATCCGAACAAGGGTTATCCACTCATCCTCTGTAATGGCATCCCTCCACAAACCCGCGAGTTCTTAAATCGTCAAATTTCCGATATTTGATGGGCATCCATGGCGACAAGTCTGTCAGTTATAATAGATTACAAAAGGCAAATCATCAGTCTGTAAAATGTCGAGTAATTATTACCTTCAAAAACATCTACTTTCAAAAGATATATCCACAGGCAAATATATCTTCCTGGTTTTATCCACGCGTTAGTTTTACCATTTTAAACATCAGAATCTCAAAGGCCTCCAGAGTCGTGGGGCACATTCCATCATGTCCATTTAACCAATTGATTGTCTATAGCTGCATCCAAGGTAGACTTATCAAAGATTGATATTACGATTTCAGTTGATGGACATATGTAAGACTTCATTAAACTACTACCTATACTTGTAGAATAAAGGATATCAAACAAGAAGATTTGAATCAGATTTGCCACAATCTTGTTTTTCCAAATGAGAAGAATAATAAATTTCTTAACGTAACAAGGGACGTAGATACTTTATCTTTTAGGTATATAAATTACCTAGGAAGAACAAATTTAAAGACTCACCAATAACGAGGCGGTAGTTGATTTTGAAATAGTTCCTCAGAAAATGCATTATAGAGATGACTATATTGAACTTACTAAAAATAGCAGAAGAGTGTGCAGAAATTTTACTGGAATACGCTGGTGTTACATCAAATCGATTTGAGATCATCCGTTGATAATTATGCAAAAACATTGTTGGAACAGTTTATTTTCTTGAGAGAATTTTTGTTACTCCTATAATTTACATGCCCTCGCAAATAAAAATCCGGACAGAATGCTTGTAAACGACGAGGTTGTAAAAGCCGATTGGACGGGGAGCACCTAGCGCAGAGTTTTTATTCTAGTCCTTTTTCTAATAGTAGAGGATGGCAGATGGTAAATGGAGAAAACCTATGCCTCAAGAGGTAACAGTAACAAGAAAAATATGACAGTTTTGATACAATGGCAAACCGATTTGTGAAGTTTGCTCTAAAAAGTTTAGTCTGATATGTAAAGAGCTTTGTGCAAGTATGGATATTGCAAAAAAAGCAAAAAGTAAATCAAAACATGTATACAGAATGTTATCGCGAAGCTTTAAAAATTCAAAAAAATTATCTGATGATATTTTACGAGATCATGATGATGTAAGTGATTTAATGATTATGCCACAAAATAGTCAAAGTACTTGAAAAGAGAAGTTATAAGCAAATCTTTTATGCATCAGCTATGGTTGATCTTGCTCTTCAGTTAAGTTGGGAGGGTGAACAAGATGTTTATAGTGGTGAATCTAAAAATACTGCACTACTCTATGAATATTGGCTATTTTTTGAGCTGAGAAAAATTATTAGATCAATTGATAACTGCCAGTGCTTAAAGACAGCAGAGAACCCGTTCATTAATACTGACAATGGTCTAACAGTTTCATTAAGTGAAGGTCAAACTTCTTGTCAAGCATTTCTTTTGCCTGATTTAGGTACTAAAAGTAAATCTGTATTATAACAGAACATTTTCCGAGGAAGAGTTTTCCAATACAAAATACGCAGGATCATATTCAAGACCTTTCAGACCGGATTATACACGCAAATTTATCCGTCAGATTATGCAAAACCTGAGAGGCTATAGAGAAGGTGCTGTAAGCTATATTCATTTTGATGCGAAGTATCGAATAACTGACCTCAGATTTTTATTGGACTGGATGAAAATGAAATGACGAAGAGCAGATAAAAGAAGAAGTTGAAAATGATAAACAGGATAGTGTAACAAATACATATAAAGCGTGGAGATCTTCTGAAAATGCATACTTATAATGATGCAATCAGAAGAACAGTGGAAGTTATGTTTTGTATCCCGGAGATTTTTGATTCAAAAACAAAAATTATAGACTTTTATGAGGTGCTTCGGGAGTAGGGGCTTTTGCAATCAAACCAAGTATTCAAGAGGATAGTGAAAATGCATTGAAGGATTTTATTTTTGAAATCATTTGAAGCGCGGAGTAGGAACTACAGTAGACTTAACCGATTGTTGTCTTATAACAACATTGTACTTGGAGAACCTGCGATAAGTGCATTGGATAAGAGAGAATTTCTGGGAAGGAAAAGATAATAAGAATATCCATGATACTTTGTGTGTTATCGGTTATTTGAAACCCGATTATTATGAATTACTGAGTAGAGAAGGCATTTTTATCTGAAGGTAAAAGCTTTTGGTTTTTATTATTATGAAATTAAAGGTGAATCAGTTTATTCACATCACGAAGATATAGGAAAAAGCAAAAGTATATTCGTTTTTATAAGAATGATATCAATATGGGCATAATATATGAAATAGAGCCGTTTAAAGGAATCAGTACAATCAAGAGAATTAGTTTCTAAAAAGCATCTAAATGAATTGTTAATTGAGTATAGTGCTAACGATGGCAAAGAAAAGGTCTGCTGATTTTTACTATATTCTTAAGGTGGAGATAGTAAGCTGCACTGAGCCTAAAATTAGCTGTAAGAACAGGGATTTGAATGGCGTGAATGGAAATGATACATTCAGTCCGCATTCGCCTAAGGTTGTAACTGAAGATTGGTTATTAGTGAAATCTTGAAAGCTGGTGGAGTAATATGAGCGATAAGCTTACACCGGAAAAAGAAGCTGGAATATGAGCCGGATTAAAGGCAAGGATACAAAAATTGAAGTGGAAGTCAGAAAATATCTGTTTTCAAAAGGATATCGCTTCAGAAAGAATGATAAAAGATATCCCGGTAAGCCGGATATTGTCCTACCAAAGTATCATGTGGCTATATTTGTTCATGGCTGTTTTTGGCATCGGCATGAAGGCTGTAAAGATGTGACAACACCAAAAACGAGAACGGAATTTTGGCTTGAGAAGTTTGATAAAAATGTCAAAAACGACCAGATAAAACAGGAAAAGATTAGGGAGCTTGGGTGGAAGGTAATTGTTATCTGGGAGTGTGAATTGAAGTGGAGTTTCCAGGAAACAATGGATAAGGTTGAGAAAGAGCTGACACGAAAGCTGTTTTATAGAAGCACAAAAATTGATTTAGTATGTTATTAATATGGGAACTACAAGCGAAAAAGATATGCAGGTTGAGAGATTAAAGAAGAGTATAAATTTGCTGATAAACTGTTTGCAAAGTATCCTCTTCTCGGAAATGCAATTCTTAAAGAATCAACGCAAGATAAAATAAATGAACAGGCGAAAAAAGCATTGGATATGCTCGTTGAAAATCCTTCTTATGTTTCAAGTATTCCAATAAATTGGTATTTGTTTATGACCTTAGCAACGATAAACTATGCATGGGATTCTAGCGAGGAAAGTCGATTTACAAAGTATATTACACTTCAATTTGGTTACAGAGACGATTCAGGTAAAATCTGGGGAATAATATCCATTTGCTTAGAAAAAGCACTTAAGTCAAAAACAGATTTTTCCTTAAAGATAATAAGAGCAAGAGAATTTTATGAAACGGTGCTGGTACATTCATTTGCGCCACAGAATTCATGGGATTCAGTTTTTGAATTTTATATGATTTCTTTAAGATACAACCTGAGGTGGAATTATATTAAAGAGGATCCAATCATCGATAAAATGATTGCATCCTTAAATATAAAAATGAATGGAATTCTTCAAATGATGAAAATGTAAATCATTAGTTCAAAAGTATATCATATTAGACTTGGCGCAAAAACGACTATTACAGAATAGACTAGAATATGCAGCATTTATATTTAATAATATTCTTAGCAGGATAAATGATTTAATACAAAATTTCTGTAAAGGAACCAAGAACATATTTAGACAAACTGGTAGATATTTGGTTTGCTAATAAGATAAGCAGATTGCTAGACAGTGAAAAAGGCGCAGATAACAAAAAGAGTGTCACATTCAAATGACACCGCTTTATCATATTCAAAAATTAGAGTTACGGTGGTGTTGTCTTTGTCAGAAATAGCCATATCTGTGCCAACGATTCGTTTAGAGAACACGGGACATAAATACGCGGAAATAAGTCTATATGAGGAAGGTAAGTTAATTTCTAAAAATACTAGAAATATATGGTAATGAGCTTGGAGAAACAGTAAGTGGTTGCAATATTCAATTACTGTTTCAGTATTAAATTCATTCAATTTAAAAAGTTGAAATAGTTTGTGATGGAGATATTATTTACGACTCTGGAAGGAGCCTTTATAAGAGATTCTGGATATTTAAAAATGGTAAGGAAACCAGCATAAGTGGACTAAAACCGGGAAGATATGAAATTTACGCACCTTATGTGGATAGCATATCTTTGAAAGAAAGTAGATGTTTTTGAAAAAGGTAATAATTACCTCGACATTTGCCTGAATGATGATTATGCAATCTATTATAATGACAGACTTGTCGCCATGGATACATCAAATATCAGAGAGTGACGATTTCAGAACCGGAGTTTGTGGAGGGATGCCATTATGTTACAGAAGAGGATGAGTGTAAGATAGCCCTTGTTCAGGATAGTTTTTCCATTTATTTGAGATAGAGAACGCCGGAAATAGTATACGTATATACTGTGGAAGCGAAAAATAGAGCTAACTGATTACTGGAAAGATGGAGACGTATGTGAAATACCGTTGAGCAGTCTTTTCTTCAGGGAACAATGTTATCAATAAGTATTATTAGTTTAGAAAAATACGGTCATTTATGAAAAACATTTTCTGTTCTAAGTAATTTAAGCATCTCTTTTAATAAAGATTGCTATGTTATGCAGGATGATTATGATGAAGCATTTGCGGATATTAGAATCAATGAAGAAAATGCAGAGGCATAATATTCAAATAGGCGAAAAAGTCATAGCAATTGAATATGAGGATGGAAGTATAAAGGTTGATGTTCCGGCTATGACGTATCATTGGAACAACATTGATAACATTTATCCGGAGAGAATGTATGGATTGATAACATTAAGCAGGGAGCTGAGTTAGAGATAAACTGCTCATCCGAATTGGATTTTGAAGTTGAAATCGAGGATGAGCGATTTTCGGATTCAAAAATAGATCTTTTTGCTATTGTAGAGCAGGAAAGAAGCAAAGGCTTCTTATAACTATCCGGTTACTGTTTCAGTGCAGAATCATAGGTATACATTGGGACAGATTATCTTTTCGAAATGTTTATTAGGATGCCTGTGTTTACGTCTGATGAGAAAATTTTATCTACTGGGATGGTGGCATTAGCTTCATTGGAAATCGTAATAAAAGAAGTCAGACTGGATTTGTATGACGAAGAGAATCAAGCTTACTCTTTGGATTTGAAATTTGATGATAACAAAAATTGAATTACCGGAAGACTTCGTAGATGGTGAATATACATATTCAATAGTTCTGGAATCGGAAGACGAGGAGCTGATTCTTGCGCAGGAAACGCAGTTCTTTGAAACCCGAATAAATACAGATTTGAGAATAAAAGTAATAGAAATCTTTGAAGTTACTGAAGATGTTGAAGAAGGACAAAACCCAGGAAATAAAGCCTGTTTACATTGAGAATATTAAGTTTATTGAAAGAAATTTTTGTATGGCATCTGAAGATGGTGTTTTTGATATTTATGAAGGACAGATGTTTTTGTTGAGGCCTGATGGAAGTAAAAAGTACTATTCACGTAAATACTATACCAACAAGCAAACAGGTTTTTCGTCTCTATAAAATCAACTCGTAAAAATAATCTATATTAATGAAAAGCTGTTATGAATTGTAAACTGAGGATGATGAAGGACTCTATTGCTATGATAATTTTTGGAACTTCACCAAGATTGGAGATTACAGATAGAGAACCAAGGATTGGTGCAAAAATTATAAAGATATACTTTTTTTATTTATACGGGTCCAGATGTAAAAGGCTAAGAGCGCAGGTTACCACACCTGTTATTTCCACATATTCATATGTAAGGAACGATTTTGAAAAGTATGTTGAGATAGATCAGCGTGAAGTTATTGAAGCGGATGTATCAAGGCGCATGATAATGAAAATGCCGGTCCGAGAACAGGTAAAACGTGGACCTTGATTGAAAAAGATAATAAATCTTGTAGATGTTCAGGAAGTGGATCCTGAAACTATTTTTGGTACTTTGCTTTTCAAAAGCTGCAGTAGAAGTTGTAAAGAATAGATTAAAAAGCAGCAGATGAAGAACGCGTATCAGAAGTAATTAATCTTGTTGATGTCAGAACCTTTTGACTCATTTTGCTTCCAGGTACTGTACTGGGTAAAGGATGAAAGTGAATATGATAATCTGCAATACTATGACATTGGAAAAATTGAACTACGATGAGAGAATTAATCTGTTTACGAGTACTATAACGGATTTGCCAGAGCTAATGGAACAATGTTGCCATCTGTTTGTTGATGAGGTTCAGGGATTTGCTAAAGGAACGCACGTATGGCAGCTTGCTATGATAAGAAATATACCGGAGCCTTCAGGAGTAACATTGCTTGGAGATGCTTGTCAGTCAATATATGACTACCAGGCAGGAAATGACTGGATGACTTCAAAACAGTTTTATGGTGTTATGGCAAATGATATGCCAAAATTTGCGTACTATACATTTACATAAGAAATTACGACAAGAGGATGAACTGGCATATTTGAGGTGATGGGTATAGAAAAGAATATTTTAAGTGGAAGAATTAAAGACTGTGATTCTTATTGGCATAATGATGTTGAAAAACGAATACTTCAGTTCAAGGAGTATGATGCTGATAAGATAACACAAAGTAATTTAAGAGAATTACTGGATGCAGGAACTGTAGGAATACTAACCAGAACCAATGGCCAGGCACTGAAAATATCAGCGGCTTTGAAGGAAAAAGGGAATTAAGCACGTTTTTAAAAGAAACGATTACGAGATAACATATACTAAATAAGTGGATAGCTTTTGGCCTTTAATGATTAGTGAGCTGACTTCAGTGGATGAAGATGACTTTACAACCCTATACAATCAAATAGCAGATCTTGAAGACGCAGAATCGTATGAGGTATGGAATGCTATAAAAGAAGCTGCGCGCGTTTCGTCAGAAAGAATTGGTGTGAGAGATATATTGAAGGGCGTAATGACTAATTCAAGATCTATGGTGCTATATTCGCATGAAAAGGGTATCTGATTTAACTCGTTATGAATATTCATAGAGGAAAAGGACGAGAATTTGACGCGTATTAGTTGAAAACGATATTTTCTCTGAAGATGAAAAAGAGTTAGAAGAATATAAAGTTTGCTATGTCGCATTGACTAGACCTAAGTGTGAGATATAGTAGAATAAATGCAAAGGCAGATTATATTCGAATCTGACAAAGAAGGCGATGGACGATGCTTTAAATCTGATTATGTAGGGTATAACAAACAACGCTTGACGTATTTTGAAGTTACAGGGGAGCTGGATATAGATTTAAGATCCTTTGTACGAGAAAGTGGAGCACAACTTTATATCAGAGAAAACTATGATGACCTCGTAGGAAAGAAAATTGTTTTGATTAAAGATAAACATAAGTCGGAGTTTGTACGTTACAAGATTGTTCTTGTTGAAGATAATTACGTTCTTGGATATACAAGCAAAGAATTTTACGAGTCATTAAGTAGAGCGCTGCATATAGTTTATAAGTTACCTTCAAGAGCAGGATTGTACTTTAATGTCTATCCGGAGCGTTTTACAGACATATATGTCGATGATGTTATTTCTGTAATTGATCAGCTTGATGGTTCAGAAATGGGCGTAAAAGCCTTTGGAGAAATGGTCACTTGGAATTCAGTTACCATTGTTGGTTATAGCAAAGCGGAATACTAATAGGAGAATGAGATGGCGGATTATAAAGAGTTCTATGAGGCCCGAAAGGAAATCATAGACATAGTAAAAAAAGACCTTATTGGGCCTGTATATGAAGATGAAATACTGGTTGAGCGTCCTACACAATATTATGTTATGGGAAAACTATATCCAAGAGCAAAGGATGAGCAGGATGATGAAAGCGATACAGATGAGGATGTAACAACAAACTCTGGTATGGATCAGAATACTGATTCATATGACAGTGCATTGGCGTCCACAAACGTTATTGATCCAAGTACCATGGGTGTTACTTTTACAGTAAAGCCAGGTGTTAAGCAAATAAAAGTGTCTGTAAGCTATGCTCAGTATCATTCAAATACAAAGGAAGAGGTAGATAAAAAAGGACTTGATGTTAGTAAATATGAAAATGATGTGACGGATAAGACGTTTTTGGGTTAGAGAGTCGGGAAAACAGGCATTTGTATTTGATATAGGGAAGATAAAGAATACAGAATTGTTGATGAGATATCTTAGGTCGTTCACTCACAAAACATTTGAGAGTGGGGACAGTTATTACCATAGTTCCTCACAAACAAGTATGTAATTGATCAGTTTGATTTTGATGAAAAGAATAATCACACTTTTATTTCAACCAGAAATTACTATCGTCTCCGATGAAAATGGAAGGAAGTGTTTACTTCAGTCCGCAGACAAATTGAGCTTACTGATGATGAAGAACTATCAGAGCTTTGATATGTTATATGCAGCTAATGGTTGCTTTGGCCAAGGGCATGGTTGTGCTGTTGAATGGGATGTAGAGAAGGTAGAACCAGACTATATTAGAGCTCGTTTATGCCTCGCATTTAATCTTCTTCAAAAATGAAGGCACGTCAAATAGAGGATAACCCTGTGTTCAACATGAAATATTTACACACAGGAGATGCCGAAGAAATAATTGCTAATTTAGAGAGTTTTGTAGATGAATATAGAGACTGATTAAGAAGCTTTAAAAGAATCCATTCCCAAAGAATATGCGGAAAGTGCAAATTAATATAAATAAGGTTCGACTATTTGTGAGAGAATTGAGCAAACAGTTAAGACTCTCGAAAAAGTGCGACGGAAAAATGGAAATGCATGGAAGGCTTTTAGATATGCAAACGAAGCTATGTACATGCAAAGACGACAATCAATAATAAAGGGTGGAAGGGAACCAAAAGATGAGAATATTAATTGGTATCCGTTTCAGCTTGCATTTATGATGCTTGAAATAATGTCATTTGTAGATCCGACTAGGGATGACAGAAAGACGGTTGATTTGTTGTGGTTTCCTACTGGTGGTGGTAAAACCGAGGCATACTTAGGAATTGCTGCATTTTGTATTTTTTACAGAAGACTAAGCCATGAAGAAGGTGTGGACGGTGTAACTGTTTTGATGAGATATACCCTCACGATCTGCTAACGATCCAGCAGTTTGAAAGGGCTAGTATCTTGATTTGTGCTATGAATTGTTACGAAAGAAATATGCTTTACTGGGCAGAGAAATATCAATTGGATTATGGGTTGGAAATAAACTTACCCCAGGTACGATTGAAGTGGCAGATACTACTTTGGCAAAGTTACATAACAATGGAAATGTAGATCAAGATGAGGCGGACCCATGTCAGATAAAGATTTGTCCTTGGTGCGGTAAAAGAATATATCCTAAGAATTATTCTATTAATGCTGCAAAAACACGTATGAACATAAAGTGTACAAATGAGCGAATGCGTTTTTCAAAAAGAGGAAAAGCCTGCCTATTCATTTAATCGATGAGGAATTTATGGAATCCGACCAACATTTATAGTTGCTACGTGGATAAGTTTGCTCAGATTACGTTACAAGATAAACCGGCGGCGTTGTTTTCAGTCGATAAGCAATGCCTTCCTCCTGAATTGATTATTCAAGATGAGCTTCATCTTATTTCCGGACCATTGGGAACAATGACTGGAATCTATGAGGCTGCAACAACAAAAATTTGTGAACGTGATGGGGTACCAGTAAAGGTTGTAGCTTCAACAGCAACTATTCGTAATGCGGATAAGCAGATTAGAGCTTTATATGGAAGGAAATTTGCTCAGTTTCCGCTGCAAGGAATATGCGCAGAAGATTCTGCTGTGAAATCAACTCCAGATGAGAGACCGGCAAGACTATATATGGGAGTTATGGGAGTTGGTGCGACTTTTACCACAACTCTTATAAAGAGTGTATGCGGCATGGCTGTTTGCATCCAGATATCTGATTGATAAAGGATATAGCGATAAAGCAATCGATAATTTCTGGACGTTAACCGGATATTTCACAGTATTCCGAGAATTGGGTGGTGCTCAGACACAGGTAGTAGATGATATCCAGCAGATATCAATATTTAAAGGATAAAAATTCGCTGATTTTAATCCTAAATATACTGGAAATAACAAATACGAGTATTCGAAAGAATTAACAAGTCGAATGACAAATGATCAGATTTCAGACATAATTCAAAACTCGCCTTGGGTTTTCACGTATACAAGCAATAAAGGTGAAGATGTACCATTTGACTTTATACTTGCATCAAATATGATTTCAGTTGGTGTAGATGTTGGTAGATTGGGAACGATGGTTGTTGCTGGACAACCCAAAAACAAATGCAGAGTATATTCAGGCTACTAGCCGAGTTGGACGTGATAATCCCGGGTCTTGTGTTTTGATGATTTATAAAAGCATCCCGTTCTAGGGACAGATCACATTATGAACAGCTTTTGAGGTATCATGCTGCATTATATCGATATGTGGAAGCTACTAGTTTAACACCTTTCTCGGATAGAGCCAGAGATAGGGGGATTCATGCTTTATTTGTGACGTTATGTAGATATATGTGCCCTGAGTTGCTCGAAAATGAAAAATGCTTCAAGATTTGATCCGTCTCTTCCAGAAGTTAAAGAAGTTGAGGATATTATATTTAAATATGTTCAGATTGTTGATAAACGTGAGTTAGATAATGTCATCAAGGAAGTGAAGTTCATTGAAATGAAATGGGCAGAAGAGGCTCAAGGTGAACTGTGGTATCACAGAAAAAAGAAGAGATCTTTGTTAAAAGAAGATATCGAAGAAGATGATAGATTTAGATGTATGAATAGTATGAGAAGCGTTGAAAAACAGTCTGGATTATATTTGCTAGGAGATTAATTATGAGGATTGGACCAAAAAGCGCCAAAACAAAGAAAGACGCAATAGGAAAGTTAAGGAAAAACGCAATTACTTACTACATTGCACTTTTGGGAGCAATAGCAGATATGCTGGATTATTCTGTTATTTTTGGCAGCTACTGATTATTGGAATCATTACAGCCTCTGTAATACATGAACCCTAACCTTGAAAGATTGCTTGGTATAAAAAGGTTTTAAAGAACCATATGCCACCGATTCAGAAAACCCTAAAGGAAATCCAGACGTACCAGCATTCCGGTTTCCGAGAATGCATTTTTGTCCGAAATGTGGAGACTTGAAGGATTATAAATTGTTTGGAGATGCAAAACATAAGAAATGTCAGTGCAGGAAGACAGTTGGTTCCTTCACGTTTTGTTTGTTCTATGTATCAATGGTCATCTGGAAGATTTTCCGTATAAATGGTGGGTTCACTATGGAAACTATTCGGAATGCCCCTCTGGTGATAAGTGGGATCAGATTAGTATTGAGTTCAAAAATACAACCGGTGGATTATCAAGTATTGTAATCAAGTGTAAGGCGTGCGGTAAAACCAGAACCATGGAAGGTTGCATGAGTAAGGATGCGTTAAAGGGATATAAATGTAAAGGTAAAAGACCCTGGATAGGATTTGATAAACAGTTTGATGATGTGGAAAATTGCATGGCTCCGATGAAGACGTTACAGCGAGGGGCATCTAATGTTTATTTTAGTGTAACACAGAGTGCGTTAACGATTCCGCCATATAGTCAAAAAGATACAAAGCGATTTAAGCGATAAGTGGGAAGAAGTAAAAGGGCTGTTTGATAACAAAAATGGATGATGAAAATATAAAAGATAGTTCTTGGAGCATCTATATTTCGTCAAACAATACTAGAAGGAAGATATTCTGCTGACGATTACCTAAGGCAGCTAAGGAGCGTTATCAGATGGAAAACCCTTCAGAGGAAGTAGAGATTGAAGATAACTATACAGAGAAGAATCTTTATCTAGACGAATATGAAGCATTATGCGCAGGATATGAGCAAGATGAGGATGACGTGGAACCGGAACAATTTATTGCGGTTGAATCTGAGGTTCCTGACATCTTGGATGGGTTTGTAGAATCTGTAATGCTTGTAAAAAGGCTTCGTGAAGTATTAGCTGTCAAAGGATTTAGGGCGCATAACCCCAGAAAACCACACCCAGATGATAACAGAGCTGTTGGGATGGATGGAAGGAATATCAACCTGTTTGGAACAAACCACATGATTGGATGCCGGCACTACAGATGCGTGGTGAAGGCTTGTTCCTAAAATTTGATGAAGAAAAATTAAGAGAATGGAAGACAGGAATTCCGCTAGGTATGATCTAATGAAAGAACGTTTAGGAGACTACAATATTGGCAAAGGCATGATGTCGCCAAGATATGTAGTTTTGCATAGCATTGCTCATCTTCTCATAAGACAATTAACTTTAGAATGTGGTTATTCAGGAGCTGCGTGTTGAAGGAAAGAATTTACAGTACATTCCCAGACTCAGATAAGCCTATGGCAGGAGTGCTAATCTACACTTCTTCTTCAGATTCAGACGGTAGTCTTGGAGGATTGGTAAGACAAGGTGAACCAGAATTGTTAGAAAACAACAATTAGAAAATATGTTACAGGAGGCTTCCGGTGTTCATCGGATCCATTATGTAGTGATTCAACGGCTCAAGGATTCAATTCTCTGAATTACGCGGCATGTCATGCTTGTACATTATTACCGGAAACCAGCTGTAGAGGCTAGAAATTGCTTGCTGGACAGAGTTTCTATAGTTGGAACCTATGATGATAGAAGTCTTGGATTTTTCGGAGAACTACTTGAGGAGGAAGAATAAATGGCTAGGATGATACCAGCTACAATAAAGCCCTGATGTTAAAAAGTCCGGCCGAAAAGAATGATCTATAGTTGGCTGAGCGATTTAGAATGGGAAAATTGCATTGTTTTACATTCGTTGGGAATGGCATGAACATGTTGACAAAAATATTTGGTGAAATAGATTTTTGTTGTCATCGCTGATGAAGGAGTTTTTATGTATAGAAGTCAAGGGAGGTATTGTTAAACGCCAAGGTGGTGATTGGCATTTTATAAATCGATGGCAAGGATTCTACAAAGAAGGAAGGTCCTTATCAGCAAGCGCAGGGAAAATGAACAATCGTTAAGATTATACTTTGGAAAAAGGCTTAAAAATAAACAGGATCCTATTTGTAGATGTGCTTATGCCAATTGCGTTATGACTCCGGATTGTGTGATTGATGCGGATGATAATATAGAAATTATACCTGAAATTACTTTTGATAAAAAGAAATACAAAAGAAGATTTGTCTAAGTTTTTGAGAGATCTTTCAAGCATTGGAAGGATAAGACGATGGAAAAACACTCATTTTTCTGGAAGACACTTGCAGGATGAGGATAAAAACGATTAGTAAATATTCTTCGTGGTGACTTTTGCGTTTGTTCCGGCAATGCCATTAGCGTTAAAAAGAACGGATGAGATGCTGGCTTTTTAACCGATGAGCAGTACATAATCATGCAGGGATTCCACTCAAAGAAAAATGCTGATTTCCGGTCCTGCAGGTACTGGGAAAACGATGCTGGCTATGGATCAGTGCAGAAAACTGAAAAGCAGAAGGATATAACGTTGTATTTATGCTACAACAAGTTAATTGCAAACTATGTAAGAAAGAATTTTGAACTAGAGAAGCAGTATATAGATGTTTCTACTTTATATAGTTTTCTTATGAAGAAAAACTGGTGAAACTGAAATCGAAGATGCAAATTTCTTTTACAGACATCTTGCCTAATAAATCTCATAGATGGAATTGATGAGTATATGCCAGATAATGAGAAGTATGATGTTCTGAGTTGTCGATGAAGGACAAGATCTAATGAATACAGTTTCTGTCTTGTGCCCGGAAGGAATGGTAAAGGCGGTCTGAGCTGAAGGAAGATGGACTATATATTATGACAAAAATCAGAATATCTTTTGGGAAATACTGAAGAACTTGCGATATTTATGATGAATTAGAAAAATATGGTAGCCTCATGCAATGCGCTGGTAAACTGCAGAAACACAAAGCAGATTGCAACAGGAAACTGGTATGCAACAATATCACGCAGGCTTCAGATAATGAAGGCTGATGGTGAAGTGGTTGGTTATCACTAAATATGATAGTAAGGCTGCTGGAAAAACTGATGTTCTGAAACTTATTAGACGACTCTTTTCGGAAGGAATTAGTAGAAACGATATCGTTATTTTTATCTCCATATAGAATGGATAACGAAAATAGCTGTCTTTATAATGCATCCATTCCATCTGATATTGGTGAGATAAGATTAAATGAATTTAATAAGCTGGATAGCGATGAGTTTATAAGATTTTTATACAGTAAAGGCGTTCAAAGGCCTTGAAGCGAGAGTGATAGTGTATATCGATATTGAAGGTTTTGAAGAAGATGATGAAAGATTATTAAAACTATGTAGCTATAAGTTCAGGGCAAGAACTCTTCTTGAGGTGTTTTATAAAGCTGATTTGGAAGAAGAGCGCCAAAGGATGATGTTAAATAGTTATAATCTATAAAAACTAGATATCTATACAGGGGAAATAAAAATATGAATATGTTGTGATTATTCCGACGTTTGAGAGCCACTAAATCCAATACTCAGAGCAACTAAATCCGTGAGGTTGGAGCCATGTGGAATCAAATATCATTCTGATGTTCAGAGCCATATCCTTGAATGAATGAATATTCCGGTGCGGCGGAGCCGCTATTCCGGAAAAGTGGAAACCGCCTGTCCGGAATAGGAAACCGTCGTATTGCTTAGTTACCGGTGCGAGTTTACTCGCTTAATGCCGGATCAAGACCGTATACCTCTCTCATAGACTTATAGTTCAATGGGTCAGACGGTATGATATTGATCTTGTAGGCATCATGCTTAATCCTGTCGAGGATGGCTTCAGCAAGTGGACTGTCATCACCACCTGAGCTGGTCGTACCATCCGGATGGATCATACTGTGAACAAAAGATAGTGGAAGATTTCTTTCTTCTTCTGTGAAGGAGTTCCAGGATATCATGCTGCTCAGTCTCCGTAGGCTTTAGAAGGAGCCATTCATCAATGATGAGGAGAACCGGATTAGCATAATGGGCCTGTACCTTTTTATATGTCCCTTCGTTTCGAGCAACCTCTAGTTCAAGGAGGAGATCAGGGCAGACGTACATATTTGGTCTTGAAGTGTTGTTTGCAAGCTTCCGAGCCGAAGGCGCACGCCTATATATGTCTTTCCGCTTCCCGTCGCACCGGTAATGAACATGTTCCTGTGTTCCGTGATGTATTCGCAGGTCGCAAAGCCTGTTTATAAGCTCCCTGTTGAGTTTCCTGCCGGATGGTAGTTGATGTCAACGACAGCGGCGTCTGTCTGGTCAAAAATCGGCATTCGTAATGCAAGGCGTTTAATGCCGTTGCCTTGCGATTACTGTACTCGATGTCAACAAGCATCCCGAAACGATCTTCAAAGGAGACATCTTTCATCTTAGGATCATCTTTCTGGACGATAAAGGCATCTGACATGGAAGTCAGGCGCATTTCAATAAGTTTACTCGATTGTGCTTTGTTAGTCGCGGTTCCTTACCTCCTATAGTAGTCAGCGCCTCGTAATGGCATGGCTGTTTTGTGATTATTGTTCGAACATCGGCGTCATCTGTTGATACACGCCCTGTCCCTGCCCGAGCGACTAAGATGTTTTTAATGCTCTTGTAGCTGGGCGATGCTGTATAGGTGAGAGCTTTTTCACAGGCTGCTTCGAGCCTGTCGACGGAATATTTATCCGCCAGCTTCAATAATCCCATACAGCTTCGATAGGACTGCTGTTCCGCGCGTTTGGAGGTAAGGAGCGCATTTATGACCGTGTTTGTATTATAACCGATTCGTGCAGCCCAGCTGCGGGAAACGATCGCCGTTCCATTCCAGATACTTCGGTGGTCTTCCGGCATATGCTCCGTGACGGTGCTGTACTGCCTTTGCGGCCACGCAAGCGACGGTGGAGGCGATGCGGTTTTTGTTGTAAAAATTTCAATAGTTGTTTCTGGTTACCCGCACATCCACCTTTGCGTCTTATGTATTCGTAAGGAACGGAATATAGCATTCCATCGACAGATATGTGATAATTGAACTGGACGGTGGCGGTTTTCCACTCCGCCAGTTCATACTGGGACAGCTGGAAGTTTGGCCAGTAATGGCAGTTCTTCGTCGCGGAAGATATCATACCGGCTGCCTTCTTTCTTTTGAAAAAGGTTTACGGCTGAATTCTTCCAGTTTCTTCTTGATGGCAGCGTTTAATTCCGTTAGGGAAAAGAACTGCTCGTTCCTGAGGGCTGCGGTTATCCATGTGGATATGTTGCCCACAGTTCCCTCAGCATTGGGTTTATCTTTTGGGAGAACGAACCCTTGCCGGAATGATTGCCGTATTATAGTGCTCGGCCATCTCTTGATACACAGTATTAATCCGCTGATCATTCCAATTTTTTTGTTGTGGATAACGGCGGTCTTGGTAGTTGTCGGTACTAGGATTCTGCGTGACACCGCCAAAAATAATCGTACATATGTATATGCGCGGTTATCCACGAACCCTGTTTCTCGTCAAGGAATGCTTCAACGTAAGGATACTGGCTGTACGTATGCACGCCGACAAAGATGAACGCTGGTGTGATTTCGCCGGTATCCGGATCAATGATTGCTGCCGGATCCCTCGCCCAGCTCGACCTCTATCTGCTCTCCGGTCTTGCGGCTTATATGCATGGTAGCGCGACGTTTCTGCTCATCCTGCTGGATGTAATAGCAGAACTGAGAGTACATGAGAGGATTTTCACCGGAAAGACGACATTCCTCCAGATACTCAGTCCAAAGCAGCTTCTTGTTTACGCTCGTTTTTGAGTAATTCCTCTACGGACATACTCATAGTTCGGCATACACCTCTTAGAGGCATCGGCCTGTTCCTCTTTCCGGGTGAACAAGAGTCTCAAGGAAAGCGTCTGTATATGACGCCGAAGAGGCCATGAGATATTTTTCTCGCTGGCGGCCTTAAGGACTTTGTTAACAGTTTTCTTTGAGACACCACAGCTAAACGCAATCTTCTGCTGGCTCAGTTTCAGCTCAGCTTTGCGCTAGTCGGATAATCTCACGGTATCTTGGTCATGATAGTGACCTCCTTATAATGAATTTACGCTGTAAAAGCGCATGGATTCATTATAGGGTAGGGAGTTCACAAGACGTACTGCCGGTTTCAGCTCTGGAATCACTGGTTCTAGATTTCCGGAATGGCGGTTTCCATTATACCGGAATCGACGGTTTCCGTGCTGGACAGGCGGTGTAAAAACCGTCCGGAATACTCAAATGAATTTTACAGTAATTGTACTGACTAATTGAAAGGTGCTAAAAACATGGATTACAAAGCAATGAGAGATAGAATTGAAGATATGGTAAGTGATAACCATAGAGATTTTAGTTAAGGTGATTATAAGCATGGAAAAAGGCATTAGGGATGAAAGTGTATTGGACAAGCTCTATGATGCTTATATGGACAATGACAGCCTTAATTTGCTAAATGAGGAATTTGACTATATGATTGAAAAATTAAAGGAGTAAGGCAATATGAAGAGAGATTTATTTAATTGAAAGCCTGAATTGATTGATATAGGTATTTACAAACAAACGCCAGTGTCGGAGAAATGGTCGGAGATGTCGGAGAAATAGCGGAAAGTTGTCGGAGATGTCGGTAAAAATGAAGGTCGACTGTCGGAGAAATCTCGAAGTATGTCGGAGAAATATCGGTATAATATAATTAACTTGTCACCCTTCGACTTTTCACAAAAATAGAGAAAAGTTGAAAAAGTGTTTAAACTTTTCACACTTTTTCAACTAAAGAATCAATGAGGTACTACATGCTTTTTAATCTTATTGGAAACAATATAGAAAGATTTTATGAGTGGAACAACGATTTTGCTGAGGTCAGCAAAAATCGTGGAAGCTATATGCTATAAGCAAGACTGCTTAAAAAAGCATAATAATAAAAAGCCACAGAAACTTTTTAAATTAAAATTGAGCAAGCAAAAATTGCTGAGCAGAATTTTGTATAGAAAGGAAATTCATAATGAGTAGCAATTTTGATGACTTTCTTCAGGAACAACTTCAGGATCCTGAAATTGAAAAAGAATACGAAGCACTTCAACCGGAACATACAGTGATTCAGGCTAGGATTGATGCAGAGAAGAAGTCCGGGAATGCTCCCTCAAAAGAGCTAGACTTTTAAGCGTTTATATCTGAGTGAGAATTCCGTGCGGCTTTGCCCCTGCTTGTCCGGTCATAGAAAAACGGATATTCCGGTATTTTGGAAACTGGTATTCCGGAAATCCAGAACCGATGATCCAGAGTCGGGAAACGGAATTCCGCTTTCGTGAAACCATTAGGCTGGCTTAAACGTAAATGGTAAATATCCTATCATCTTTTTCTCCATAAAAATTGAGATAATCGTGAAAAGTGTGAAAAGTTGAAGGCACTTTTTCCGCTTTACAAACTTTTTCCACTTTGCCCACTATCTCAGGGAAGGAATTTAAGATGAATACAAAACTCGCTACAAGCAGGATGCGAACAGGGCATTGGGCTGACATTATTAAAGTTTGTAAGGAGAGTGGTCTAAAAGTAGATGACTATTAGGGCACTGATTATTCCGGCATTTGAGAGCTACTGAATCTGATACTCAGAGTCACCAAATTCGAAATGATGAAGACAAGCAGAATCAAATGTCATTTCGATGTTCAGAGCTATATCCTGCAATGAATTTAAGGTAGTTATCCAGACTCATCGAGGTGATAAAAACATGGATTACATAACAATGAGAGCTAGAATTGAAGATATAGTAAATGATAAACCATAGGGACTTTGTTAAGGCGATTATAAGCATAGAAAAAGGTATTTATATAATCGAAAGTCCGAATTGATTTATATAGATATCTAAAAACGCAAGTGTCGGAGAAGTCGGTGAAATACCGGAGATATGTCGTAAAAAATCTCGAAAAATTACTGAAAAGTCCAGACAGCAAGTGATGGCAAATTCTATGAGGTGCTTGCAGATTCTAAAAATCATGGTGAAAGAAAAAAATAAGACGGAGAGGAGGCAGAACAATGACGATTGAAGAAATTCTCGGTGGAGAATCAAAAAAACCTAGAATACAAGGGCGAACGCTCTGCCAAGAGTAAGTCAGTATGAAGTCAGTAGTGGCTTTTAGTAATGGTGTTGGTGGAAAAATCGTATTTGGCATTGAGGATAAAACGCTGAAAGTCCTTGGTGTGCCTGATAATATCCTGTTCTCAGAAATGGACGCTATCGCCAATGTAATTTCTGATCAGTGTGAACCAATGATTGTACCGGATATCTATATGCAAACGATAGAAGATAAGACGGTTATTGTGGTGGATATCGTAGAAGGGGCGCAGAAACCATACTACATTAAGAGTGAAGGTATTGATGCTGGTACCTATATTCGTGTTGCAGGAACCACAAGACCGGCAGACGAGTATATGATTCAGGAACTTCGACTGGAAGGCAGCAGATGCTCGTATGATGAGATGCCTTGCATTGGGATGGAAATCACAGAGGATGATATTGCTGACCTTTGCAAGCGCATGAAGGAAGAGGCTGTTTATAATATCTTGAACGAAGAGGAAAAGAAAGCAATCAGAGATGTTACAGTGGAGCAGCTACTTTCATGGAGAGTCATTGGTGAAAGAAACGGAAAGTATTATCCAAATAATGCTTATGCCATCTTGACCGGAGACTATCGTGTGCCGAATACCATTCAGTGTGGCGTATTCAAAGGTTCTACAAAAGGCAATTTTTGTGGATCGCAAAGAATACACCGGCCCGGCATGGAACTTGTAGAAGAAGCATTCCAGTATGTCCTGCGAAATATCCGTATGGGGGCAACCTTCAAAGGCGTTTACCGTCAAGATGTTTATGAAATACCGCCATTTGCAATCCGTGAATTGATCGTAAATGCGGTTGTTCATCGTAGTTATGTGGATCGTGGGAATATTCAGATTGCAGTCTATGATGATCGATTGGAGATCTTATCCTCTGGTAAGTTGCCGAAAACGCAGACTTTTGCAGGAATGAAAAAAGGTAGATCCAAAATTAGAAATGAAGCATTGGCAAAGGCATTTTCCTATATGAAACTGATGGAAAAGTGGGGAAGCGGAATTCCGAGAGTTGTTCGAGAAGTACGTGATGAAGGACTTGCTGTTCCTGTATTTGAAGGTGGAGAGGTAGACCTTGTTGTAAACATTTATCGCAAGGGAATTGGCCCGAGCGAAGATAGAACTGCGACTGATGCGACTAATAGTGCAACTAATGCGACTGATGCGACTGAAATTGCAACCAATGCGACTGAACTAACGGAAGACGAGAAGCTGATAATCGTTGCGGTAAAACAAAATCCGAGTATTACGCAGCAGGCCTTGCATAATCAGACTGGAATCACGATAGGAACTATCAAGCGTATTCTGCCTAGGCTACAGGAAAAAGGGCGTTCTTATAAGAGAAGGAAATCGTCGTTCTGGAAATTGGAAGGTGATTAAGTAAGTGGCAGAATTGAATCTAAATCAGATTATTGATCGTCTGAATTAAGAGTTTATCAGGATACCAGAAAGAGTGACCATCTTCAAGATGAACGGCTATCCAAGATTATTCAAACAGTGGAGATAAAAAGGAAAGCCAATATGCGTATTTGCAGATAGCCTCCCTGTTATGGATGATGTCGGTGGAGTACAAGGGTACATTGATTTCTAATGAAAAAGTATTTTATAAAGATTAGGTATTACTCACAATGAAAGTAAAAGCAAAAAACTTACTAAGCACAATGTCGAGATAGAAAGGAATCGTATAATGAGTAGTAAAGTTTGATGATTTTCTTCAGGAACAACTTCAGGATCCTGAAAATTCGAAAAGAATATGAAGCCCTTCATCTAGAACATACAGTGATTCAGGGAAATGATTGATGCAGAGCAGCAATCCGGAATGAAAGCAAAAAGAGTTTGATACATCAAAACGAATATCCAATTGAGTATTCTGGGGTATTTTGCCTGTTTGCCTGCTCATGTAAAACCGGCGATTCCGGTATGATGGTATGCTACATTCCGTCCCATGCAAGAAGATACTTTGCCATTATTCCTTCCATTTTCTTCCGTGAAAAAGATAATATCCCTCCATTTGTTGTATAAGCAACAAAATCATTTTCTGTTTAAATGATAACTAGAATATACTAACAAGAAACATAGTATACCCAGCAGCCTAATATCGTTAAAATAATCTGACTCTCTCCGGCAAGTGAAAAAGTAACCTCACCTCATAGAATGTCAGAAGAAATCAGTGAAATTGGAAGGAGAAAAAATGGATAAGATTTTGGATTTGGATAAAAAGTGTAGCATCCCTTGTAAAGGAATATCCGGAAGTTGCCGACATCATGGCTGACTTAGGATTCACGGAAATTAAAAAATCCTGCCATGCTGGCTTCTGTAGGTCGGATTATGAATCTGAAGAAGGGTTCTCGATGAAGAAGATTCCCTATGGAAGAGATTGTTCGTGCATTCCGGAAAAGGAATTTGAGATTATGGATTGCGGGAAGCTCTTTTCCCGCTGGAATCAGTTGATTCAGCTGAGGAAGCCAAGATAGCTAAGGAAACTGATTCAGCGGAGGCGACTAAAGCCTCCCGTAGATCGTGCAGAAGCCTTGCGTCTCGCTTTTGGATCGTCTGTCTGAGGGGAGGATCTGAGTCTGTTCGTGCAGATTTTGTTCGGGATTTTTAGGGACGTGGATCCTGCGGAAATCATGGAGGGCGGAGCAGGGGCTCATGGAGTCCGGCATGCCTCTTTCTAAAGTACAGAGCTGTGACGTGGATTCGGCGCTCTTCCATGGAGATACCCGTGAAGAGCAGATTGCCAATGCGGAAAAGAGCCGTACAGGCTTCTTTAAAGAATCAGGCAGGAAAGAGGAGAAAAATTGCATCAATAAAAAGTGAAGAGGCGGATGCCTTGATTCAGATTCCCGGACATCCTCTTGCAACATTTACCAAGGAAAAATGTGGCTCTTGGGAAGTATTTGAAAACACAAAGGCAAGATGGGAAAGCTTGTAGAAAGCCTTTCCGGAAAAGTCGATGGAAAAATAAAGCAGAAAAACTAGAAGAGAAGGAGTAAAAGAGGAGCACAAGAGAGCAGAGGGAGCAAAAAGAGACGCTGGATTGGGAAGCTTTGTTGGCTGCATTTTCAGAGGAGCTTACTAAACTCCGTTCCTTTACTGTTCACTATGCGAAGAAGGAGACCTTCTCTATCCGCTTTTAAAAGTGAAATACGACATTTCCGGGCCTTCTCAAGTCATGTGGACAGTGGATGATGAGATTCGGGATACTCTGGGAGAACTGAATAGAGAACTTCGCGAGAAGAGCAAGGGCGTGAGAGCGCTCAAGAACACCGGAGAAGATCTGGATGATGAGGAAGAGGATTACATTGGAAGCAAAGCGGAGATTGCGGAAAGTATCCTAAACAGCTTTTTCTTAAAGAATTATCTTGCTGTACGGAACTGTATGGAGGAGATGATTTATAAGGAGGAAAATATTCTTTTTCCCATGTGCGCCCTGCAATTTCAAAAAGAGGAGTGGATACAGATTTACTTCGATTCCAAAGACTATGATGCTTGTTTTTCCGTTGAAAATGCAAGTTGGAAGGAAGCGGAAGAAACCGGCAATACTCCGGAACAATGGAGAGCGGTAGAAGCTTCAGGAGATTCAGAACGAGAAAAATCCGGGAAAGAAACTTCTGAGAGCGTTCCGGAGATTTTCATGCTGCTGAACTTCCTCAGGGAGCCGGGAAAATGCTGGAGGATCTTCTTCGTAGGGTAGAATCATTGGAAGGAAAATCCGGAATAGCGGAGAGCCTCTTCTGCATTGGATGGAGAAATCATCATGCCCGGTGGACATTTAAAGAAAAAATGAGCTGATCGCCATAGTTAATACCCTTCCGGTGGAGATTACCTTCGTGGATAAGGACAATATCAACCGTTTCTTTTAATGAAGGGCCAAAGGTCTTTAAACGCCCGCAATGGCCATTGATCGGGAAGTATTTTCCCTGTCATCCTCCCAAAGTGGAACCTATGGTGCGTATGATTATCGGAAACTTCCGGGATGGAAAAGGAAGATGAAGTTCCTATCTGATGGAGAAAGGCGGAAAAGCCATTCTTGGTGCGCTATATGGCTGTTCGGGACAAGGAGCAGAACTACGTGGGAACCCCTGGAAGCGGTAACGGATATGACAGAGGTTAAAGAACATTTCCGTCAGTATTTTTAAGAGCCATCCAGGAGGAACTGTAAGAAAGCGGTTCCACTTTTAAAAATCCGGAAATACAACATCCTCTGTCTTTATAAGCTTTGCCTTTCCGTCTTATCTTTTCCGATGTAAAGGAGCTCATAGCTTATCTTAGCGTCTGTTCCCCTGGAATCCTTGGCGGTGAAAATCACGTCTTCTTCGGGCTTGCCTTCTTGTGTATGCTTACCGATATAGGCTAGGGGAATATAGTATGCATTTTCGTCATCCGGTACAGCCTCTTCAAAGGCATTTTGGATTGCCGGAATATTTTCCGGGAGATAGGAGCCGGTATTGTCAATGTAATCTTCTCCCTCCTCTCTGGATTCTTCTGTGGGAAAAAGGATGGCGCTTCCCATAACCTTGGACCTTTCCGGAAAGGTCCTGATAAATCTGTAAAAGTACAAAGGAGACATTTTCCTGATAATCTGTCCAAGTACTCTTGCATAGGTAAAGATAGTTTGTGCCGGAAACCACCTGGGTGCCCAGCAGGGCTATGGGCTCATAATGGGTGGTATAGTTATAGCCATTTGAAATGCCGCTTCAAATGCATTCATGGCATCCGGGTTATCCTTCAGAGAGAAGCTTTACGAGATTCGTGTTATAAGCCCCCACGAGTGGAGCATCGGTATTGTTTTGAGCCTTCTTTTCTTCTGCGGTTGCTCCGGATTCTGATGGTTTCAAAGCACTGCTTTCTTCTTCAGTGTCTTTGGAATCAGTCTTACTGCTTTTCTTTGCGTCACCGGGATTTGCGGAACTGCTTTCTTTTTGCAGCTTCCGTAGGACTTACTGTGCTACTTTTCCTTTGATGTTTTGCTGATGCAGGCGGTAATGGATAGAGCGGATAAAGGCTGCGATAAACAGTGTATGCTTTTAAAACATTCTTTTTCATTTTTCTCCCTCTTCTCTTGTACTTCTTTTTATATTTCTTTTCTTTTTCTATTTCCTTTGTATTATAAATCGAAAAATAAAAACTGCTTCTTACAAAAAGAGTCAATATTGATTCAATTCAATTGAAAATCAATTTTATCGATCAGCCGTAAATTCAAGCGTAAAAATTTTACGATTGAATTTATGATTATTTTTCTGTGTTTTTAATTTCGGCAAGAGGCTATTTTTATCTCTTCAAATAGACCTCCCCATCCATCTATGCTATACTTTCTCTGTAATTAAACTTTGCTGTTTTTGAAAGTTCTTAACGAATTTGCTCATCAAAGGAGGCCCATGATTAGCTATCGTTGTAAGCAATGTGGCGCCCAGCTGGAGCTAGGGCAGTGCCGGCGGATTTCAGTGCCCCTATTGCAGGGGCGAGAGCCTTTATGTCCGATGCGGAATTTAAAGGGAATCAAGAGTTTTCGAAAGAGCTTTTTGGCCTATTACAAGGCGAAGGCCGGCGAGAAGGAAAATGACTATAGCGGCGATACTTTATGGGAAGAGCTGGGCACAGCCACCTACCCTATGTGGGCCAATGGCAAGAATTTAACTCTTTCTTATATGGATCGTTATCATTACCCGGAAATGGTCTGCTATTTTGTGTCGGGGAGTCGGTGGTCTATGTCTTTGACCAAGTGAGGATGGGGCAAATGCTTTTATGCTTGGCTTATCTCTGTCTAAGCTTTCCGGAAGCGGATGTAAAATTATCAAGGTGCTTTTCCATGCTAAAGTCTAAGATTGCTTTTAGATGCGGGAAGCTTTGTCTGATTTTACCAGAAAGCCCTATTTTTATCCCCACGGAGTCTTTTGCACCCTTTGCTTCGGAACATTTGGCCCGGGTGATTTCCTGTATGGAAAATATCTGTTGCGCTTTAGAGTATTCAGAGCTTCAGCACGGGGATATTACGGCGTCCAGTCTTTTTGTGAATTCTCTTACCCATGAGGGAATGCTCTTTGGGGATTGGAGAAATGTGGAAAGAAAGCATAGCAATCAGGATTTATTGGATTTGAAGACCGCAAAATCAGTTGCGGAAAATATCCATAGTCCCAGCTCTTTTGGAGGAATTTTATTGCTCAGAGCCGGAAGGGGATGCCTTTCAGGACTTCAGCGCATGGGATAAGGTGATTGAAGAGGGGCTTTGGCGGTCACCGATTTGTAAAGATGAAATAGGAGGAAAATATGGGATACGGCAGTTATTCAGCATCAGATTGGCAGAAATTGAAAAGCAGTAGAAAGTTGTCCAATGGGCAGAGAGTAGAAGAAGTATTTACAAGAAGAGAGTGTAGATCCCAAGATGAATCCGAAATTCACTCGGAACTAGAGAATGTTTCGACTGAGGAGCATCCCAATACAACCCCCTATCGTGGTGGGCTTGGATGTGACGGATCTATGGGCTATCTTGCAGGTGGAGACGCGGCAACGAGAGCCTTAAATGAGCTGATTGACCAAGCTTTATTCTATCAGAGCAGTGGCAGATCCTGCCTAATGTGTCAACACACGGGAGTTTTCAGGATGCATCCCCTTGCAGGTCACCAGTTTGAATCGGATATTCGTATTGCCGAGCAGCTCTTAGACATTTACTTTGAAAATCATGGAAATGGTCAATTTGGTGGTGCCGACCTGTCTTTTAGGAATTCTTGTCCCGCCATACCAATGTCTGATGCAGTAGAAGAGACAGCAAAAGGGCTTTCTTTTTACCATCGGAGATATGGCAGAGGATTCGCTGATTCGGTGGGGCAATGATTGCGGGTTATAGGAGATGAAATCGAAAGGACTGTCACCAAAGAGGTTTATTGAATGAGTAAAAGCAATCCTTCCATGTTTTCCATATCATGATTGGCGGACACAGCCGGGAAATGAAAGCTGCTTCTGGGGCATTGTATCGTACTGGCACGACAGGATAGTTTCCTGCTTTCGGAAATCATTATCAGCGCCATTCAACTACAAAAAGGGGAGCTGATGTAGAGGAAGTTCTTGGGCGTTGGGATGAAATCAATCGTCCTGTGATTAGCTGACGGCATTAGCACAGTTATCTTTGCAAAGGGATGAAGATATTTTCCTAGTGAACAATTGCGGTTATCGGCAAAAATTTTGGGGATGAAGGAAGGCTTAACTTGTAGCTGTCTTGCCTCATCCCTTAAGAATGCGTTGATTATTAAACATAATGGCGGCGGACAGGCAGGGCACACAGTAGAGAGATCCTAAAGGAAAAATGGCGTTTTATCCATCATCAGATTGGTGCCGGAGCGAGTACCATGTGCCTACTTTGTTTGCCGACAGCTTTATGCCGGACTTATTTCAGCTGGGTAAAGAAGTGAAAGCGTTTACGGAGCTCTTCAGCTTCCGCCCATTCTTTATTCTGAAAAATGCACGAGTAACGACTGTGAGGATGTGCTTTTAAATATGGGCTGCAGAAACTCTGCCAGAGGCAAGAATCATACACGGTTCCTGCGGTATGGGTATGGAGGAATGTGTCCAACGGAAATGCCGCCGGTTACGGGAATTACCGTGGAAGAGCTTGCTGGATGGACTAAGCAAGATTTGAGTAGACCGTTTAAAGCAGATTCGAAAAGAGTATACGGGTAGAAGGGCAAAAATCTTGGGAATATATCCCTCGAATCCCTACTATGAGATGCTTTACAATGAGATAGTATTGAAAAACTTTGTAGAGGAAGTGAAGAAGAATGTAAATCTTCTCACCTTAGTGGATGCGGATAGAAAATGGCTGGAGGATTCAGCATTTTCAGCATTTGATTTTTGAGACAGGCCAGGGATTGCTTTTGGATCAGGATTATGAAGCCTATGCTCCCCATTTGACTTCTTCCAAAACCGGAATCCATAATCCGGCTGTATTTTTAGAAAAACGAGGCTTATTTTTAGATGAAGCCATCTATGTGACTCGTCCTTATGTCACTCGCCACGGAAATGGTCCTTTACCCTGCGAAGTGGATCCTTCTGAACTTCCCCAGCGTGGGAGAGGATCTGACCAACCGGCCTAATGAATGGCAGGGGACTTTACGCTATGCAAAGCACGAAAGGCTTGGAAGCCTTTTTGCACCGGTACTAAGAGACAGGGATTCCGTAAATTGCTTAGAGAGTATGGGTGAAACAAACGTCCCAAGCATCCCAAACTCTCCATCCTAGTTACCCAGTTGTCGGAAACAGAAATCAACTTTACTTTGATGAGGGGAGTATTCCTTTGAAACTTTTCAAAAAGCAGGAGAGGAGTTAGAGTTTCTGTATTAAAGATATTTGATAGAGGGCTCTTAAACTTCCCTGAAAAAGAATGTAAATAGCGCATGTCATGTTTATGTAACACTCTTAAAAGAAACAGAAACGGAGGTTAATCCATGAAAAATACTACTAACCGCCTTTACTCCCTTTGACGGGGAGAGTATTAATCCGGCGCTGGAGGCCATGAAGTTACTACCGGATAAAAATAGGAAATCTTGAAGTTCTAAAGTTAGAAGTACCAACTAGTTTTTGGAAAGTCTGCCTGACTTGTGCTGGAGACTATAGAACAAGAAAAGCCGGATTTTTGTCCTTTCCATAGGACAGGCGGGAGGAAGGGCGGAGATTACTCCCGGAAAGAATCGCCATTAACATAGATGACGCCAGAATTCCGGACAACGAAGGCAATCAGCCGGTGGACAGGCCCATTTATCTCGATGGGGAAAATGCCTATTTTTCAACTCTGCCGGTAAAAGCCATGGTGGAAGCTATCAAAAAGAAGGACTCCCCGCTGCATTATCCAATTCGGCAGGAACCTATGTTTGTAACCATTTGCTGTATTCAGTGCTGTATTATATTCAGATAAATGCTTTGCCCATCAAGGCAGGATTTATTCATGTTCCCTATATCCCTGAACAGACATTGGATAAAAAGGACAAACCATCCTTGCCCCTTCAAGATATTGTTAAGGGGCTTAAAGCCTCCATAGAGGCAATTTCAAAAAAGATGCCGTAGAAAATCTACGACATCTTTTTTTGTAATCTTATCTCTTCACTGTTCTCTTTAATCCATAGTAAGCAAGTCCTAATACGGATAGGCTGAAGAAGCCTGCCCAGAGGAGAAGCTGAGGCTGTCTCCGGTTGGGGTATCACGCTTATTGTCTGCTACCGGTCTGGATTCTCCTAAAACCTGAGGAACAAGCTCAGGATTCACTTCATTTTCCCTTACTTCACTGGAGTCCGGATTAGGTGTAGGTCTGGACTCACCGGCTACCGTCGGGGGTAGGAGGTGTGGATGGTGTGGGATTAGAAGGTGTAGGAGTGGACGGCGTAGGGGTAGATGGTCTGTTCGGTCTTGGTGATGGTGTTGGCGGTGTTTCAGGAGTGGGGCTTGGAGGAGTAATAGTCTTTGTATTGGTAACAATATATCCGTTAGCCGCATCTCCGCTAATTGCAGAGGTATATCCGCTTACGCCGTCTCTTCTACAGTGTAAACAATCTCGTGTCCGTCATTGGCGTCAAACTTGGGAAGATTTACAAAGCTGTGCTTCCACTGATCAGCTTCGGTAAGAGTTACCTTTTTCATGGTAGCGCCATCTGCCAAAGTTTAATCTCCACCTGATTTGCACTTTCGCCGTTCCACTCTTTTCTACGGTAAGAACGATTCGGGAACGTTTATGCTTAAATCCACTGGTTTGATTTCCGCTCATTTTCTAGAATACCCCTCAGCGCCTTTTTCCTTAATGGTGTACTGGTAAAGTTCGTCATTTTCATCAATCTTTGGAAGGTTCTTAAAGCTAATGCTCCAATTATCGGCTTCGGTCATGGTCTCCGCCCGATGTAAATGGGATTTGCCGGGTCTTCTTTATTTACGCGATAAAGCTCTCACGATAATGCTGGTAGGACGGGTTTTCGGATTGTCGTATTTCAGGTCTTATTGACCTTGATGGAAATGACCTTCTTTCTCCGGTGTCACGGTTCCGTTGGAGCCGATTCCGCCACCACGGGTAGCAGAGTAGTTTCCGGAAATGATGACCTTGGCCAAGCTCTTCCTGCCTCAGCGTCCTCAGTAACGTCAGTGTGTAATCCTAAGATTTCCCTGTGGCAGAACTTAACTCACCCTCTAACTTGTTAATGGGAAGCTCTTCATTTTCATCATTTTTCCAGTTATAGGAGTTCCACCCAGCATAAAGGAGGAGATTGCATACTTGGGAGAACCGCTACTTACATAACCGTAGCGATATCCCGCTTCAATATAGATGTCCTGTGCCTTTTTCAGAATGGTTTCGAAAGATAGCCACACCGTTCTTTACATTAATTCCTGTATTGGAAGTGGGGCAGGAAGCATATCCGCCACCTTCAGTCCCTGCGGTATTATCGGTAATCAATGCATTGGTCAGGTTTAAAACACCCTGCTTTACCGCGAAGGATTTCCGCCTTACCGTTTACGTAGATACCGCCGCCGCCAAAATGCTTGTTTCCATAGCCTTCACCGGTCATGGCATTGTTAATAATCTTTCCTTCGGAAATGTTGGCAACGGAATTTCCGGTAGACAGTCCACACTGGATAAATATACCCGCCACCGCTTGCTCCTGCTTTGTTTCCGCTGATGGTTCCGCCGGTCATGTTTAAGGTATTCCTTCGGTAACGTCAATGATAGAGCCCAGTGCAATACCGCGCCATACTCTGAGCAGTAGTTATCAGCAATCAAAGCATCGCCGCTAGGGTTAATGTGGAACTGCGGTATGCGCAGATTCCGCCTCCACTTACAAAGGGATTGCCGTTAAAAGTATTTGGGGAAATGGCCTTTGTCTCTGATTTCTCCCGACATATTGAAAGTGGTATTATCTAATAAAAATACTCCGCCGCCAAAGAAAGCGCTATTGTTCCGGATAATTCCGCCAGTCATATTAATCACAACCTTTTTGGTATCGGAGATCGCGTAGATGGCACCTCCGTTAGCATCGATTCCTTCGGTAACGGTTACAAAATTGTTTTTCCTAGGATGGCATCCCTCTTCAATATTTAGATTGCCGGAAACCTTAATCAGAGATTCTCTGGTTTTTCCGTCATTTTCTCCGCCACCGTCGATGGTAATATTTCGAAGTGAAGCTTCTTTTCCGGCTGAATGCTTAAAAGATATCCTGAAAATCCTGGATTTCTCATACAGACGGCATTGGTATTGTCCAGACTTACTTCTCCGGTAACAGGAAACAGTGTCTACAACGTAAATAACCTCGATATAAAGGATTTTCCGTTGCCAGTTCTTTTTGCTTTTTCGAAGGATTTTACGGCAGTTTCCCTGTGTAGTTCCATCGTTCTCGTCGTTACCGTTTTACCATCCAGATAGAGATTCTCTTCACTGGCATATACCCTCTGCAGGTTGGATGGCTACATCCAAGAGACAGGAGTAAGGCAAGTAAAAATGTCACAACAGCTAAAACCCGTCCTGGACCCTCTTCATAATGAATTGGGGGAATTGTCCTCATTTTGTAAATACCTCCTAAAATATGCAAAATTAATTATTTAAATAAATTAATGATATCATAATATCGTTATTTTACAATGCTATTTTATGGAGAAATGGGACTAAAGGACAGAAAATCGTAGAGAGAAAAGCTCTTAAATTTGTATATAATTGCTAAAATAAATAATTATATTGAAGGATATGAGTTTTTGCTCGGATTCATGGAAAAAATCGTATTGTCATGGCTTTTCAAAGCGAATAGAATGGAAAAATATCAAGAAAGAATAGTAAGAAAGTACAGTAAAAAGTAGAATAAGAAAGAATAGTAAGAAAATACAGTAAGAAAGTATAGTAGAGAGAACAGTAAGAAAGTACAGTAAGAAAGTAGAATAAGAAAAACAGTAGGAAAAACAGATCCAAGCTAAGAGTAAGGACGGAGGCAAAAACAATGGACAATCATAATAAAGTAAATAACGAAGCAGATATCCAAGCAAATATCAAAGCAAATATCCACGAAGATAGACCAGCAGATAGTGAAAAAGATATTCAAGCAGATATGTCGGAAGATTTTCAAGAAGAGTTGGTGAAGCTTCGCCGGTATTTTCATGAGCATCCGGAGCTATCCTGGCAGGAATATCATACTCAGGAAAAAATCATGGAATATCTGGATAAGCTGGGTATACCCTATAAAAAATCCTGTAAAACCGGTGTCATTGTCACCATCTCAGGGAAAGAAGTCAACAGGAAAGGTTATCGGGATTCGGGCGGATATTGATGCCCCTTCCGGTGACGGAACTTTCGGACTGTCCGTGGAAATCCAAGACGGAGGGCTTGATGCATGCCTGCGGTCATGACACTCACATTACCATCCTGCTGGGAACAGCAAAGCTTTTAAAGCAAATGGAGGAGGAGCTCACAGTTACTGTAAAGCTTTTGTTCCAGCCGGCGGAGGAGTGCATTGAGGATAGCGGAGCCGGCTATATGAAAGAAGATCCTGAGGCATTATCCTGTGATCGGATGATTGCCTTGCACATTTGGAGTAAGCTTCCCGCAGGAACAGCCTCTTCGTTACGGTGCGGTGATGACAGCTACGGACACCTTTGACATTTTCGTAAAAGGGGAAGGGAGGGCATGGCGCACCGCCCCATCAGACGGTAGATCCCATTGTTGCCGGATCGGAACTGGTAATGTCTTTGCAACGCATCGTGTCCAGAGAAATCAGCCCCCTGGAGCCGGCAGTGATTAGTATCACCTCCTTTAGCTCCGGTAACGCCTACAACGTTATTCCCGGAGAGGCTCATTTAAAGGGTACGGCCAGAACCTTTAACCCGGAGATTCGTAAGCAGTATCCGGAGATTCTAAATCGTGTGTCTAAGGGTGTGGCAGAGGCTACAAGAACGGGAAATAAGTGTTGACTACCACCTTGGGCCACCTCCCATGATTAACGATACAGCTCTGTGTGGATACGGGGAAGAAGAGCAGCTATGAAGGTCTTTGGGAAGAAAATGTGCTGGATTGGGAGCCTCAGATGGGGGAGGACTTTGCCAAGTTTAAAGGCACCGAAATGCCTTCTTTTCCTTGGTGCCGGCTTCCCGGAGGAAGAACTTCGTTATCCCCAGCACAGCCCCTATTTTGCTATAGATGAAAATGTCTTAAAACTTGGGGTGGAGTATTTTGTGGAGTATGTGGGAGTTCGAGAAGGAACTTAGTATGAAAAAGCTGTAATAGTTTTCAGAAAAGCTTTCTAGAGGAAATTAAGAGATAAAAAGCAGGGAGAATTCTGTCTTTTTGTGAAATTAATTTACAAAAATCACGGAAACGTGATACAATAAGCAGTATAAAAATACACTTTGTTCAGAGTGGATATTATGAATATAAAGGAGCTATAACATGCCGGTATTATCCAGATTTTTATGGAATTATCATTAGAATGTATTTTTCAACAGGCAGAACATAATCCGCCTCATATTCACGCATTGTATGGTGAAGAAATGGCAGCTATTACAATCCAGACTGGCGAGATTTTGGAGGGGTATTTGCCCCTAAGGCATTAACTATGGTTAAGGAATGGATTGAGCTACATAAAATAGATCTTTTGCAAATGTGGGATACGCAGGAGTTTAAAATCTCTTGCTCCATTAGAGTAAGGAGTTGTTTAAATGATGCATAAAGTTAAAAGCGATCAGTGCACTTCCAAATTTTTTCTTAAGTATTCAATTTGTAGAAGGGATTACGAAAATATATGATGTAAAACCCTTATTTTCAAAATGGGCAGCTTTTAAGGCGCTACAAGAAAACCCTAAGTTATTCTCTGCTGTGGAAGTTGACGTGGGAGGGTATGGAATCATTTGGAATGATGAATTAGACTTATCTTGTGATGAACTTTTTGAAAATGGAAAATCTGTACAAACTCCATTTGATAATATTATAGCATTTACTGATGCTACTGAGGCTATGGGGACTAAATGAGAGTACCCTTCGTAAGGCTATTACTTATGGAAAGCTGGTTAATGGTGTTGATGTCTGTAAATATGGAAAACAATGGGTGGTGACTGTTGATGCCATGAAACGAGAGTATGGTATTCCTATGTTTGAAAGGAGATTGGTTTCTGAAGATTTAGCACCATATAAAGTTTTGCAAAATCAAAAAAAGAATAGTTGAGGAAAATTTATAGCAGTTGTAGTTCCGATTGGTGAAAGAATTCGAAAGAGAAGAGTTTCTTTTTGATATTTGCTTAAAATGACAAATGGCGTAAATTGATGAAATATTGGCACTCTATGATATTGCTTCATAGGGTGTCATTTTGCTTTCTCGGTTTCAACCCTGGACTTGCTGGACTGTGCAGAGCAAAACTCCTTCCTCAGAGCATTTACAATATGGACCGGGAAGAGCGTTGCGAAATCAGCAAAAGCCTGAGTAAGTAACGGCAGCCTCCTGCTGCATCAGAGCGAATATTAGTGACGAACACAGTCCTTCCCTCAATACTCTTTGGAAAGATATCTCACCCCTACGCCATGCTTTCGTAAAGCTTCCTTCAATTCTTCCAGATACACCTTGCCCTGTTCATTATTCGTAATGGTGAAGAACTTATGCAGTCCGGACTTTCTCAGAATTTGAATAGCATAATATCTTTCTCCATGACGGTTATGGATAGGATCCACATGATGGTACGCATTTCGGAAAAGGGAATGGCCCGTTTTCCGATACAGATTAATCCTGCATGAATATAAAGAGTATCTCCACGTATGGTAGGGGGCACTGCCCCTGTTCTTAAGATGATTAGACGTCGGAACAGCCAAATAAGGCCTATGAGAAGGAGAAGAAGTTGGACTAAAAATGGGGATTGATATGTACTCCTACTCCTTCCTATAAAATAGTATTTTCATTTGCCTCCTCTTTCTGCCTTGAATTTTTCAATGGATATCAAACAGAATTTTGCCTTTTTGAAATCGTATAGCCCTGAATGATGACGTTCTCATTCCTAAACTCAGTACACAAATTTTCCTAATCAAAGGAATCCACCACCTCTACTCGTATCCGGTAGGATCTCCATGTTGGCAATGGAATTTTGACAGCTTTACCTTCTTTAAATTCGGGAGAGTTCTTAGCATACTGATATCGGAAATGTAATTGTCGGAGATATCCAGCTCTTCAATAGTATTTAATCCTTCCAGACAATCCAGACTTTGCAATTTATGTGCAGGAATTATTAGCTTTTTACTGCTTTAAATGAGCTAGATAAGCTTTGGCATTTTGATCAAAAATTCTTGCTGTCATCATCTACATTGTGAATCTCCGCCTTTCCGATGCCTAGATCGTACTATTGTCGTCTTCCAGCCGACTTAAGGAAAGGCTGAGAACCGGACCATCCGCCACGTACTGTCATCCTCAGGATAAAAGTACATTTCCTTTACCCCGATATTGGAAAGGGCTCGTAATCCTTTCTATAGCGGTCCATAGGAGTTCCCACGGGTCAGTCGTTCCAAAGCAGGAGCCCTGCAACACATTTCCCAAGTCCGTATCTACCAGTCCGGTGATTCCGGATCCACAAAGCTTAAGTCGGTCAGAGAATCGCATTCCCGCAAAAATGTCGGCACTGTAATCGGTATATAGTTTCGAACCGTTAGCTCTAAAAGAGGGCATGTGGGCAATCTTGTCCTGATCCCAAACCAAAAGATTCGCTTCTTCCAGGGCTGTTAAGCCGTGTAAATCCGGAACGTCAAAGGTATGATAGTCGATATACAGTTTTTGTAAGGAAGTCAGAGTAGGTAGAGCATTTTACGTTTTTCCAAATCGTTACAATCCAGATATAGGCTGTTTAAGGAAAGCTGATTAGCCAGCCCGTCTCTGGAAAGAATAGGCTAGGTTTTCAAGGCTTAAGGACTTGAGATTTGGCATGTTTTTTACAAAGCTTAAATCCTTTAGGCTTGTTATATCCTTAAGCTTTAGGTTTTCAACCTGAGGCATACCGGATAAAACGCTGACATTGTCCAGAGGCTCTTGATAAGGTCCCGTAATGGAAAGGTCGGTACAGCTACTGAGGGAAGAAAGGGGGGAGAGGTCGAAACAACAGCGTCATCTCCGATAATATTAAGGGTGAGGCTTTTTATATGCGGGAAGGTTCCTTAGGAAAAGCAGCCCGCCTTCATATGTTTCTTCTCACACGAACGTCAAGGGATTCCAAGGAAGTGAATTCACTCATGATTTTTTCCACATTAATCTCAGAGTTTTCTTGAGAAAAATATAAGCTTAAAACATTGGAAAACCTAACTCCTGAAAGTCCTAAAATCTCCTCAGGATGGGGAAGAATCCTTTGTAAATCCGCTGCATATATATTTTGATCGGAATAATATCTTTTTAAATTGCCTAGATTTTTCAAATCTTGCTATAGCTCGTATTATCATAGCTAGAAGCTTATATTTCATCTAAATTTAGGTTCACTAGACCCGTAAAGGGCTGAAGGCTGGATCTGTCGATGGAGTCTGTAGAGGGAGGAAAATGGTCTCTAAAAGCTTCTCCTGCTTCATCTACGCTGTCAGCATAAGAAAATACCCATTGTTCAGCAGCATTGTCATTTTTTCCCGATTTTTTCCGGATATCCAAATATTGAATGGAACCATAGTCCTCAGGAGTCAGTTCCGAGACGGGCTTAGCAAAGACCTGTTCCACGAAGCGGATTACAGTGCTGTCCTCCGGCGTAGTGCAGTAGCTTGGACTTGCTACAATGGAGGTGGAGGAGCCGAGCTTTGATAGAAAATTCGACTTAAGCTAAGGAATATAATGATACTTGGTAAAAATAGTACCGGCAAGAAGAATCCTAATAGATATTTTGGGGATTCCTTTGGGAGCTGTATAGGGAGTATTGTAGTTTACTTTGTCAATATGGATGTTTTGTGTTATATCCGGCTTGTGAGGCTCCAGGTAAATCTTGGTATTACAAAATTTACAGGTCACAAAGCCTTCCTTCATTCCCTCCGGAATATCCAATGCCGTTACAATTAGGGCAGACGATTTTTGTAAGTTTCATAAAAGCTCTGATTTTATTTTTAATTTTCTCTAGTAATTTACAATATTTAATTTGGATATTCATGGGGATAGAAAAGGATTTTTCTTATCCAAATGGAGCATTTTTATGTATTTTCAAACTCAATTAATGATGCTATACAATCTATTTTAAATGGTGAGCATTTTGAATATGATATAGCTAGAAAAATAAGCACATGGATTATCGATAATGTCGGTGATAATCCATGTACTTATGGAGACTTGATGATAAAGAATTGAAAAATTATTTCTATATCTTTTAACAGCCTTTTTCTTCTTACCTAAGGCATCTGCCGCAATCATAGCATCATAAAGCTCTGTTTCGTCACATCTCCTGCCAGTTATGGATGGTTTCCTCCGGAACACAGGCATTTTTGGCAATGGTGTGGAGATCTGCATCGGAAAAATCACCAAGTTCCGCCAAGGTGATGGGAAGTCCTACGGCAACGCAGAAATCTTGAACCTCGTCAAATTCCTCTTTCTTTACTCCTTCAAGACAAAGTTGTACCAGAGTACCGAAGGCTACACAGTTTCCGTGGGGAGCGCTGTGACCGCCTAAAGAAGTAAGACCGTTGTAGAAGGAATGGGCTGCGGCAACATTGACATTGTCAGCTCCAACACCGAGAGATAAACACAGGCTTCAATGATGTTTTTCCAAAGCCTTGGTGACTACGTGATTTTTCATAGGCAAGAAGAGCGGCCTCCCCATATTTCTTCAGATTATCGTAGCAGTACTTGGCAAGCACCATCCCTGCTCCGGGAATACCTTCATTTTCCAAACTGGGAGACTCGGTACGAAGAGAAGCTCTTCCTTCAAAATAGGTTCCCAGCGCATCTCCCATACCGGCAACTAAGAAGCGTACCGGTGCATTGGCGATAACGGTGCTGTCTCACCAGAACACAGTCCGGATTGGTGGGTAGAAGAGGTACTCTTGAAGGATCCGTCGTCGTGGTAAATAACGGAAAGACCGGTACAGGGCGCATCGGTGGCTACAACGGTAGGGATAATGACAATATGCTTCTTCTCATAAAAGGCTGTTGCCTTCGCTGTATCCACAGCGGAACCGCCACCAACACCAACTACGGTATCAATGCTCTGTTCCTCTACGATTTTTCCGCATTCTGGCAATTTCGATTCACTGAAATGCCTCTGAAGATTTCATAATGACGAACTTTATCCGTTCCTTCGAAGCTTTTTCTAATTTGTCATGGCAGGCTTCATAGGCACTATGAGAGCAGACAAAGAGGTAATTCTTTCCCATATACTCTGTTTCCTTACAGAAGGAAAGCAAAGCGTCTCTACCCTGAAACATATTTCAACGGATTTCTCATTTCTCTAAGTTTTTCATTTTGAACCTCCTTGGCATCTTTCAAGTAATTTCTTTTCTAGACTCTTTGTACAACTTAGTCCATAGCTTTTTGAACAGCTTTTTAGGGAAAAGTGTTCTGAAAAGGAATGGTTATTTATTTAACAATCTTATTGTAGCACGGAAGAGGAAAAACAGAAGGAGAAAATGTATATTTGTCTAATATAGAAGAGTTATTGCTTTTCTCTATGAGGGGATAGAATAATATCTGCATAAAATCTTTCATTAAAACAGTATTCTTTTTCTTTTCAAAAATGATGGAGAATCAAGAATAGAGTAAAGATTTTTGTCAGTTGATAAAGAAATAAAGCTAATCCTTTACAAAAAGCTATTTTCCTCGTACAATAAGACTGTTTTAGGGCTTGTACCGGTTTCTGACGGGGATGATGCAGCTTTTAGAAGCTATCCGAAAGAAGTCGCGTTAAACTTCAAACTTAAATTTAAACGCTAACGATAGTTACGCATTAGCAGCCTAAGCGCTGCTGGCCAGCCTTCCTGCACTCACACGGGAAGATCCTGACCTCATTTTTGTGAGAAACGACTGTTGCGGTTCCTCCCGCAACCGAGGCGTATTTAGAGGATACCGGCTGGGACAAGACGTGCGCATCTTATCCTAGTGGGGAATCTTGAAGCGTACTATGATAGTAGAAGGAGAGGGAAATTCGTTTTTCGGACATGGGTTCGACTCCCATCAGCCATACGGCGAGAACACTAGCAAATATGCGATAAATGCTTATAAATGCTGAGTGTTCTCGCCATTTTATGGGTACTAATCGTGAAACACTATTGCGTGTTAGTGAAGCCACTTTTCGTAGTGAACCGCCCACGAAACCGCCCACGATATTCTATTTTTGTTGGAGTGTTCCTCCATGTGTTCAAGGTATTTTCGTACCGATTTCCAAGTCCTCATTCAATGCCTTTCATAAATATTTTTCATTACATTATCTGTTTTCCATCCGCCTAAAGTCAAAATAATAGAATCTTGTATTCCCAACGCATGAGCTTTACTGGCAAAAAGTAGAGCGTAGTCTATGAATTCCGAATTTGGGTAAACCTAACTTTTCTTCTGCTCTAATCATAGCTCTCAGATATTTTTCCTATATCACCAGTTACAATAGTACCCTTTGCTCTCTGATTCTATCGGCAACTTCCCGTGATATTGGTACTTTTCGATTACTTCTTTCTGTTTTTGTGTAGGGCTGAATTATCCACTTTCTATCGCTATTCTTAACCTTTGCTTTGGTTATGCTTATAACATTGTCATCGGATAAATCATCAAGCGTTAAAGCTCCAATTTCAGAGCGCCTAAGCCCCATTGCCCCTAGATACATCGGAATCCAATGGTGTCGCAGGGTTTTGTTATTGTTTATGTAGTTAAACAGAGCTTGCACTTCCTTTTCAGACGGAGTATATATATCTTTTTGTTCTTTCCGTGGAAGCTTTGTATGTACTACAAAGAGGCAGGCCTAAACTCTTTTATAACTGATGCTACTAGGGCCATGACGATTATATATTGTTTTGGGCTTGGCTTTATCCGCCATATCGTTGACTAATCGAGTTATATCGTGTTGTTCTATATCGTAGAAAGATAGGCTTTTAAAGGAATCGGGGATTCCATTAAGGGTTGATTCATACCCTTTAATCGTACTGGCTGAAAGAACATTCTTTTTACTTGCTATGTACTCATTGGCAAAGTCCGGGGAAAGTGCCGTTTTTATTTCTATTTTTCTGTTCCCCGGAGCTTTTCCATGTATTCTAGTATCAGAGCTGCTTCTTCACGCTTTGTAGGCTTCCTGTCGGTAGTTATGGAGTATTTCTTTTATCTTTCTCGAAGCGTATCCGATAATGGCCGCTCTTTAATTTCTCAATCGCCATTAATGATTTCCTCCAAAATATCTATACGCCATCCGGAGCTTGCCGGAATAAATGGAAAATTTTCTGCTCTTTCATTTCAAGGCATCCCATTGCGCCGGAAGGTATTGTTCTATTTCTTCCCTTTTATTCCATTTCCTAGTGATACGGAGATATATACAATGTATCCCTTGGCGTTCTTATAATCAAAAATCACTATTTACAATAGCTGATAACAAGCCAAGCCTGCTCCTGTCTTTGAAAGTGTATCCCATAGACCGCATATAACGCTTTATTTCTACAACTGTCAAAGAGAAAAGCAGTATTCTTGTTTTGTCTTTCTTCCCTGTCTTTGCGATAAGTCCAAGCTCTAAAAAGATTCTTTACTTTTTGAAGCGTTGACATAAAAGCTCCGCTCGCCTAAAATCACTTCGTACAATATGGCGCAATATAAGGACCTCTTCCAGGTAATGAGTATATCTTTTTAGCAACTGGCCTGAGTGCTTAACTTAAACCTATTTATTATGTAATACTCATCATCGCCTATCCAATCAAAATCATCTCATTCTTCCGGAAAAGAAAGCTAAGTGATACATATGCTTACATGGTAGTTTCCTTTTCTGAAAATCCATACAGGAGCAAGTGGAAAGCGATGTGTTATATATTTCCCTTGAAGTTCCCATTATCCTTGCGGAATGGCCTGTAAATGTACTTGGAAATAAATATATCCATCTATCCATAGCCCCTCGCATTCTCGACAGTTGCTCTTCATCTGTATGTATTCTTTGAGGGAAATCTGTGAATGGTGTAGTACAGGCTTTCTTTTTGGTTTTTGTGATGGCTCAATCTCATATCTTCCAGTATCATAGCTATAGTTATATCTATATGGTTTGTCCTCTTCATCCTCCACGGCTTTGACTCGTCCGAAGGTATGCTTTTAATCAATAGCCAATAAAAGAAGCATAGAACCACTATCACGATATTAATTAATATAGACATAGCAGCCTCCTGTCGTATTAGCACTCATAGTTTTTACTGGATTCTTTCAGAGCTTCCTTAAACTCTGCAAGGCTCAACATCCCCATGGGCGAGTGTTTCTATATTCTGAATATCATTTTTGAAAATCATTACCCTGTTTATGCATATAGGCATGATACAGAGCTCCATTTTTCTTTTCTTCCGGCAATTCCTCCTTGATATATACCGAATATCCGTTTTCGCACGGAGTAATCATTTCGTTTACTTTTAAATTGGGAATAATTCTTATGTAAAGGTCGTCTAAGTCAAGTTTCATCATTCTTCCACAGCAGTTTTTGAATTGTTCAAAGCATTTCCGCAGCAAGCTTTAATTGCTCCGGTGTAGAACTCTTTAGCAGCATCGAAAAAGAATCCTCAAATCTGAATTATCAAAGATTTCCTGTGCTACTTTTGCAGTCTCCGGATTGGAGTAGTATGACTGCCTTTAGGTGTATCGGTTAGTAAATCTTCCTTCGGATATGGAAAAAGAACATATTAGGTCTATTTTATCCATATGAGGAGTGTTGTATCCTTTTTGTCCAGTTATTTACGCTTGTATTGCTAACGCCTATATAGTTGGCAAGTTCAGTTGTGTCTTGTTATGTTCGTGCAAAGATTATTCAAGTTCCTTGTAAAAATCTTTCTGAACTTTATTTTTATATCTTCCATAGCGATACCCCTATTTTCTTAGAGTATATAAGCTTTAACTTGATTTATTCAATAACGAAATTAAAAAATCAAGTTTAAGTATTGACATAAAGTTAAACTTGATTTAAGATAGCCCGTAACAAAATAAGTTTCATACATAAAAAACCAAAAAGAAAGGATGTGAATATTTATTGGATAATGTAAAGTTTAGCCTTGCGGCAGCAAGAGTTAATGCCGGATACACGCAGGCAGAAGTGGCTAAAATGCTGCATAAAAACGCCACAAACAATAGTAAACTGGGAAAATGGAAAGTCTCCTATCGACACAGCTAATTTTGTTTTTCTATGTGAACTTTATAAAGGTTCCACAGAGCTTTATTTTTGTACCCAACAAATCAATATAAACTTGATTATGTAGAAAGGAGAGAACATTGAACGAACTAATCAATATTAAAACAAGCGAAACAGGAGAGCCATCTGTTTCCGGAAGAGAACTGCACGAGTTCTTAGGAGTTGAGACACCTTACAGAATATGGTTTCGGGAGAATGGTTGAGTATGGCTTCACGGAAGGGAAGATTTCAACCCGTACAAAAATGTTCGGGTTGGGGAAGAGGGCAACAGGGAAGTAGTTAGGGGAACTAACAGACCACCTACTCACCATCGACATGGCGAAGGAAATAGCCATGATTCAGAGAACCGACAGAGGGGAAGCAGGCAAGACAGTATTTCATCCAGTAGAGAAAGAATACAACAGCCCGGAGAAGATTATGGCGAGAGCCTTTGACTGGATTGCAGAGAGGGAATTAAACACTCTAAAGCTTGATGTAGAACGCATGAAGCCAAAGGAGATTTTCGCAGATTCCGTGGCAAGTTCTCATACATCAATCCTAATTGGTGAACTTGCAAAGATTTTGAAGGCAAACGGGCATGAGACAGGACAAAAAGAGGCTGTTTGAAACGCTCCGGCAAGACGGCTTCTTGATTAAGAGAAAAGGTTCTGATTTCAATATGCTAACGCAGAAATCCATGGAGCTTGGACTCATGGAGATTAAGGAAAGCAATAATCAACAATGCGGACGGGAGCATCCGTCTAAACAAAACCACGAAGGTAACAGGCAAAGGGCAGATTTACTTTGTGAATCGTTACTGTGGAAGTATTGAAAGGATGTAGAAATGGAGAAAGTAACAATACAGGAGGAAAAAATGCACTTACAAATCAATTTGAACATTAAGTCAACTTTATCTAAGTCGCCTTTTTGCTGACACCGAAAAAGTTATCGAAAGAGATAGCAAAAGGTTATTGACAGAACAGAAAAAGGAATTAAACGAGAGGAGCATCCCTCATTGTTCTGAATACATAGTGAACGTTGAGGGATGTATAACAGGCGATTAGGCTTCCGAACAAGAAAATGGAAAGCAAATAAGAGGTGGAACAATGAACACAGTAACAATCAAAGTTGATACAGAAGCATATGAGTTCTTTAAGGAGCTAGGGCGGAAGAGGAACATAGCTGTCGAGGACGTGTTAGGGATTGAACTTTACAACTGCTAGCAGGCAGAAGAAAGCGAATCCGAAGGAATAAAAAGAGAGTCGTATGCGCCAACATACGACCCCAAAATCAAAGAAACATTCTATCCGTGCGAGTATAGCACGGAGAAAAGGAGGGCGCAATGCCTTTAGTGAAGTTAGACAAAAACTATCCGCATGAAAAACTGGATAGGGTTATCCGCAGAAAGAAAAGCGACCACAAAAATAATCAATAAGCAGATAGCAAAGCATCTATCTGTAAGCGAAAGGGGAATCATATACAAGCGGAAGAACGGATTCTTTTACCTTTGACGAGCTAATCAAGCTTTTTAGCTATCTTGAATTTACGGATGAAGAGATAGCAAGCGTATTCCGGAGGTAAATATGGGAATAAGAACAACGGAAGAACAGGTAGACATGATTCTTGCCTGTTTAAAGAGAAGTAGTGTTCAGATTACAGGGAGATGGCTAAGCTCCTAAAACTGGATAACAAGGCCTTCAAAAGAAAGGTCAGCAATCAGAGCTTTAACCTTTTTGAGATTGTAGTATTCGCTAACTATTGCGGACTGGATATGAAGGAACTTATTGAACTATTCTTCCCAAAGTTTAGTGGGAATCACAAAGATAAGGGGTGCTTGAAATGAAAAAGAGCTGCTTAAAAAAATGTGCCCTAACGGTACTAGGACTAGCTGATGCTATGGCCGTATGCCTTTTGGATAGCTACGGACTTACTGGAAAATGTTGCCATGGCTGTATGTGTAGTAACTACAGCTATCGGTATGTTGCTATATGCCTATTACATTAGGCGTTATCACAAGGGAGGATTTTAAGATGGAAAACAACAAAAAGAAGATTCCGGTAAATGTTGAGTTGGCAGGAATTATGTCAAATTTCATGAAAGAGAAGATTGGGCAAGAAATCAAAGAAGAGCTTGCTTCCGTTGGTAAGGATGGTCTTTTGGAAAAAAGATTGAGCAGTATTCAAAGCTATCCACCGCAGCCAATCTCTATGAATTAATCACAGAATAGGCTGTGAAAGCCCTATGGAAGGAGCGACACCATGTGGAAACTAGATATTGTGGCATTGCTTATATCTACAGCATTGCTATTCCTAACAGGGTATTTCTTATGCCAGTCCATGTGTATAGGTTGGGTTGGCGAATGGTACGAATCCGCCTTTAAATCGGCGGTATTAATACAGGTTGCGTTGGTAAGTCTATGGCTATTTGCCGGGGACATTTTTAAGGAGGTGTAAAAACATGGCACAAAATGACTACAAAGCAGTATTTAGCAACAATCCAGAACGGTATTGAATCAGAACTGGCGGAGAACATCAAAGCGATTCCGGAGGGATTCAATAGACAGCGTTTCGCCTTGAATTGCGTAGCTGTCTTAAAGGATAAATTGAAGGACTGGAACGGCATTGAGCCTCAGCTCTATTGTGGCTACATTCTGCCAAAGGTGCGTACCTTGGCTTGGATTTTTCAATGGCGAGTGTTACGCAATCCCTTATGGCGGAGCGGTGCAATTTCAGACCGACTACAAAGGGGAGATTAAGCTTTGTAAGAAGTATTCAAAGAATCCCATTAAGGACATTTACGCTAAGAATGTTCGCAACGGAGACTTGTTTGAAGAGAAAATCGAGGACGGAAAGCAGACCATCACTTTTAAGCCTGTTCCGTTCAGTAATGAGCCAATTATCGGAACTTTTGCGGTAGTGGTTTTTAAAGATGGCACGATGGTTTATGACACCATGAGCGTGCAGGAAATTGAAGAAGTGAGAAACGCCTTTTTCTAAAAGCAAAAGAACAGTAAGGCCCGGGAGAAGACTCCCGGAGAAATGTATAAGAAAACTGTGTTAAGAAGGCTGTGTAAGCTGATTGACCTTGACTTTGATGTTAAGCAGCAACAGGCCTTCAATGATGGGGCGGACTTCTCTTTCGAGGGATAACATCGTAGAGGAAGCTCCTGCAGCGACAGAAACACCAAAGGATGTATTTGCAGAAGCAGAGAATCAGACTACGAAGCACCTGTGCAGGATGCAGAGTTCTTTTGATATTGAGCAGGGATAAATCATGGAAAGTTTGTTTCATTGGTTGGAATAAAAGTACGGAAAATTACTGGTTGAGCAAAGAATCCAAAAATAAAGGGAAGCATATTTATTATAAGTGTTTATGCGACTGCGGAGGCGTAATAGAGGTTAGAAACGATAAATTGCGCAATGGCCGAGCGGTATCCTGTGGTTGTACAAGAGAGAGAAGTGATTGTAAGTATGATGCAAAAACTCAAAACTATACAAGGTTTTTATATCAATGAAACAGCGATGTAACAATCCAAAGTGCAAAGGCTTACAAAAACTATGGCGGAAGAGGGATTTCTGCATGCCAAGAGTGGTTATCCGAAGGTGGGTATTCATTGTTTAGAGAATGGGCATATTCTAACGGATACCGCGATGCTGATTTTTGGTGAATGTACGCTAGATAGAATTGATGTAAACAAGAATTACGAACCACAAAACTGTAGATGGATAACAATACAACAGCAACAAAACAACACTACAAGGTGTGTCTTGATTTCTTGTGGTAATGAAACTCATAACATCAAAGAATGGAGTATAAAGCAAAACATCCCTTATCACAGGATATTAAAAAGGCTAAAACTTGGGTGGAGCATACAAAAAGCGTTGGAATACAGGGAGAAGCCATGATATTGAACAATGAAAATTATTACAGCAAAAGAGGCGAATCTTGAATATATGAGTGTGTCACAGTTCAAGGACTTTGTTGGGACTTATGGACGGCGTGGCTGTGAATATGCAGCAATGGAAAAGCTTTTCGGAAGATGGAATCCGCCTCCAACGACTCCGCTTTTGGTCGGGGAGTTATGTGATTCCTATGGAAGGAACGCTTGATTCCTTTTATGGAGAGGCATCCGGAAGTATTCACAAGCACAGGGAGTTAAAAGCCCCATACAGAAAGGCAGAAGAGATAATCGCAAGAATTGAACGAGATAAATACTTTATGAAGTATCTATCCGGGAAAAAGCAAGTAATTATGACGGCGAACTTCTTCGGCTGTGATTGGAAAAATCAAGATGGACTCATATCTTCCGGGGAGTAGCTATTGTGGATTTAAAGGTTATGGCATCCATTACAGACCTTAAGTGGGTAAAGGATATAGGATACCTGGATTTTGTAAGGTATTGGAATTACGACCTTCAAGGGGCTGTATATCAGAAAGTTGTGAGAGCTGAACACAGGGAAGAAGCTTCCGTTCTACATAGCGGCAGCTACAAAGGAGAATGAACCGGATATAAGAATCATTCATATCACGCAGAACTATCTTGATGAAGCCTTGGCACTGTGGAAGCCAATATCAAGAGGGTACTGGAAGTGAAGAACGGAGAGCATCACCGGATAGGTGCGATGCTTGCGATTGTTGCAAACATAACCGGGTATTGAAAAGCACCAATATCCATATTGGACTTAGTACAAGGCATTTAAAGGCATGAAATGCCTATATCCAATAAAAAGAATAGGGAGGTGGGCAATCATGCCGGAAAAACAACAAAAAGAGCTTTATCATGTACTCAAATTACAGGAGTTTTTATCAAGACTTCCGGATAAGGGACATAGCAGATTTAATCAAAGCAATCTTCTGTTTTGTCGAGGGAGAAGAAGTACCGGAGCTAAGTCCAAGCTGAATTGTGCTTCGGTATCATATCAGACCAAATAAAAAGAGACATGGAGAAGTACGAAAAAGTCTCAGTGAGCGAAGAGCCATCGCAGGACGGCTTGGAGGCATAAAAACACAGGAAAAACGCAAGATGGAGGAGGAAAAAGAAGAGGAAAAGACATTCAAGCAAATGCTAGCAAATCCAAGCAAATGGTAGCAAATGGTAGCAATTGCAGCAAAGCATAAATCAAGCAAATGCTAGCAAAACCAAGCAAATGCTAGAAAGATTCTGAGCAAATGCTAGCAAATCCAAGCAAATGGTAGCAATGGTAGCAATTGCCAGCAAAGCATAGCAAATCAAGCAAATGCTAGCATCAAGCAAATGCTAGAAAATTCTGAAGCAAATGCTAGCAAATCCAAGCAAATGGTAGCAAATGGTAGTCATTGCCAGCAAAGCATAGCAAATCAAGCAAATGCTAGCAAAACCAAGCAAATGGTAGCTGATAATGATATAGCTATAGATAAAGATATAGATATATATAAAGATATATATAAAGATAATAAAGATATATATATAGATAATGATGTAGCTATAGATAATGATATATATATTAATAATAACAGTAATGATATAGATAAAGATATATATATTAATAATAAATATATTAGTGAGAGAAAAGAAAACATACAAAAGAAAAAGAAAACTACGCTACCGAGTTTGAGTGTTTTTGGGAGGTGTATCCGAGGAAGGCTGACAAAGGGGAGGCATACAAGAAATACCTTACACGCTTGAAGGACAGGGTGGAGTCCGGAACAGCTACTAACTGCAGCAAAAGAAATACAAAGCGCAGATAGTAGCCAACAGGACAGACCAAAAAGTATATCAAGCTGTGCAAGACATTCTTATCCGACACAACGCCTTTTTGCTGATTATCTTACAAAGACCGAAAGGCAAAGGTGTAAAGTAGCGATGCAGAGAATCCTTATGCGGAATGGAAAGAAGGTGCAAATGGATGAATTAGCTGTATGCCCTAAGTGCGGTAAACCTACAGAGCGATATGTGGAGCTACCAATGTTTGACGGAACAAACAACAAGAGGCGAATGAAGGTCCATGTGATGTGTCCTTGTGAGCAAGCAGGAGCTTAAAAGCCTATGAGGAAGAACTGCAGAAGGAAGAGGAGCTTAGAACCGTTACTGTACTAAGGCAAGTAAGTCTTATGGACTCAAAAGCTTAGAGGCGCGAGGCTAAAGACCTTTAAACAGACGGAGGATAATGCAAGGCTTCACAAGATAGTTTGTCGGTACATTGAAAACTTTGAAGAAATGTATAAGCGGAATCAAGGCTTACTGCTTTATGGGGATGTTGGATGCGGAAAGAGCTATGCCGCAGCAGTTATAGCAAACGAGCTACTGGACAAGAAAATCCCTGTAATCATGACTTCGTTTGTAAAAGCTCCTAGAGAAAGCAGAGAACTTTTGAGAAGAACAGCGATGAACTGGATAGGCTCAAACAAGCAAAAGCTTTTAATCATTGACGACTTAGGGGCTGAACGCAGTACAGAGTATGCCCTAGAAAAAGGGTTTATAAGTTCATTGATGACAGGTACACGGCAAAGAAACCGCTGATTCTGACAAGCAATCTGACATTGGACGACATGAAAGCCTGTGAGGATATTAAGTACAGCCGGATATACGACCGCATTTTTGAAATGTGCTACCCGGGTTTATGTAAAAGGATTCTCATGGCGAAAGAAGCAAGCAAACGAAAGATACATGGACACGAAGAGAATATTAGAGGGGTGAAGCGTAATGAGCGAAATAGAGTTTGAAATAGTCGGAGAACCAAAAAGGAAAAAGGCCGTCAAGGTTTTTCAAGCTTTGGGAATGTGGTAAGGTCCTATACACCGAAGGAAACGCACAACTATGAGTCCTTTATAAAAGTGTCTTACATCAACACCGTAGGACAGAAAAACTGGAAGGACAGATAGCAGCGGAGATTATAGGGATTTTCCCAATACCAAAATCAGAAAGCAAGAAAAAGAAAAAGCAGATATGTTGGCAGGAAAGATATTGCACACAAAGAAAATAGATTGCGACAATCTCTGTAAAAACAGTCCTAGATGCCTTGAATGGAATTGCTTATGACGATGATAAAGCAAGTATGTAGTCTGTATGTAGAGAAAAGGTATGGAGAATTTCCGAAAGTGAAAGTGAAGCTAAAAGAAATAGTTTAAAAACAAGAGAGGTGGAACAATGGAAGATTTAAAACTGGTAATTAACAATCCGGACGAAGGACACTTTTTAAAGTCTATCGGATGGAACAAGGAGCAAATCAAGGAAGCTGTGGTTAGTATCACGGAACAATATAGGGGGCTTGCCTACACAGAGGCACAGTTGCAGGAAGCTAAAGCGGATAGGGCGAAACTTAATGCCATGAAGAACGACATATCCGCAAGAAGAATCGGGTAAAGAATGCCTTACTAGAGCCTTACAATAAATTCGAGGCAGAAGTAAAGGAAGTTGTAGCCTTGATTGATGAACCTATTGCGATGATTGACGAACAGATAGTTGCGTATGAGGGAAAAAACCAAGGAAGAAAAGAGACAGACCTTAGAGAAGTTCTTCACAGAGAACAGGGAAAAGCCTTCCGGAGCAAATTACATTCGAGCGGATTTTCAATCCAAAGTGGCTTAATAAGTCCCTCTTCCTAAGCTCCTGCAAGAATGAAATTAAAAAGCTGATTGAGGATATATCCGCAGACTTAGCTGCCATCCGCTCTTCCTGGATGAAAGATACAGCGTATACGCAGAGGAGTTTTTACCTAAAGCGTGAAATGAATCTATCCCATGCCTTGGCGGAAGCAAATCATATCCGTGAAATGGACAGAAAGGCAGAGGAAGAAAGAAAAGCAAAAGAACAGGCTCAAAAAGAGAGGGAAGAGCTCAAAAAGAGCAAAAGAGGAAGCCGAAGCAAAAGCAGATGGAAGCGGAAGCACAAGACGCTCCACAGCATCGAAATTCGCCACAGGGAAGGTGTGTCTAAGATTAAACATGAACAAGTTACCATGTTTAACGAAACAGGGGATTAAAAGGCGAAATACGCGATTTCATGAATCCGCCTGTCGAGAAAAAGAAGAACCTATCCGGCAGCAGTCTCCGGCAGAGGAAGAAAAGTTATATAAATCTGCATTCATGGTTAGAGCCACAAAAGGCAAAACTGCTGATGTTAAGAGATTATATGGTCTAAAACGGCATTGAATTCTCAAAGATTGAGAATCACTAACCAAAAAGAGAGGTGGAAAGAATGAGTAATGCATTTGTTAGTAGCGCAGAGCTAAAAGCTAGAAAATGAGGTTTTTCGATGCTTTCAGAACGGATATGAATTTAATCATCCGGGAACTGCTTAAAAACATGATTGCAAGAGGAAGCGAAGACGGAAAAATCACAGCAACTATAGAGGTTGCATTGTTCCCGGAATATACCGAAACAGGAACGGCATTGCATCCACAATTTACCCACAAGGTAAACTCTGTCTTGCAGTTAAAAGACCAAAAGAGCGGAATTGCGCCTTGTAAGGACATGGAGCTTGTTTTGGATGAAAGAACAAACACTTACTACCTACAGCATATCAAGGGCAAGCCACAAATGAGCATTTATGACATGGATTTAAGAGAGGAAGGTCCAAACGAAGATGATGAGTATTAATGATTACCAAAAAGCTGCACTTAGAACAGTAAACGAAGGAAACTAACAGATACAGAGCTACTTACAAACGGAGTGTTAGGGCTTTCCGGTGAATCCGGAGTGTGCGGACATTGTTAAAAAGCACTTGTTCCAAGGACACGAACTGATACGGAGAAACTGGCAAATGAGCTAGGGGATGTTGCGTGGTATCTAGCCGTAACAGCAGAGGCTATCGGACTGGACTTAGAAACAGTCCTGCAAATGAATGTAGACAAGCTATACAAGAGATACCCGGAAGGATTTTTCCGCAGACAGGAGCATACACAGAGAAGAGGAACAGTAGAAAGGCGGTAAGACATGAATCAAGTGTGTTTAGTGGGATCGCTTAACTAATGACCCGGAAAATTAGATACACGCAAGGGGAAAAGCCCTATGGCGGTGGCAAAGTACACGCTGGCGGTAGACAGGAGATACAAGAAGGATGGAGAGAGCCGACTGCAGATTTTTATCCGTGTGTAGCGTTCGGGAAAAATGCAGAGTTCGCAGAGAAATATATGTTCAAAGGTCGGCGTTTCGGTATTACCGGAAGCATTCAGACAGGCAGCTATCAGAACAAGGACGGACAGACTGTATACACAACGGATATTATCGTGAATAGCCAGGATTTTTGCGATTCTAAGCAAGAAGGGTCCGGATTTACTGGCGGAGCAAGTTCTGATTCTGACGGTTTCTATGAATATCCCGGATGGCGTAGAGGATGAAGGATTGCCGTTCGTATAGCTTGCAACTGTAAGCTAATAGTTGATAGTTCAAGTGGCTGTCAACTATTGGTTTACTACCACTAGGGAGGAGCAAATGGAAAAAAATAACAATATCAATAGTAATGCCCTTTTACAGAGAAGGAAGCAAAAGGCTGTAAAAGAGGCTTTTTGAACAAGCAGCTGAGAAAACCGCCATTCCCCGGAGAAAAGAGGGAGTGAACAAAGAAAAGTCTCTTGATTGGTGGAAGAGAAAAGAGAGGGCAAGCCATGGGAAATAATAATGAATTTGTGGACTACATCAAGCGGAATCCGGAGGCTGTAAAAGACAATTTCAGAAGAAAAAACAACTGTGCAATGCCTTGAAGATTACGCAGAGGAGTTAGCACGCAGACGGAATTTCCACAAGGGCTACACAGAAGAATATAACCTTCTTTGATGAGCGAATTAAAGAGATTGGCAAAGATTGCAAGCCTTGTGAACGAAGAAATACGACTTTCCGATGTGCAGAAATACTTTCTTGGAAAAGAGGGATAAGACTATGAGGAATTACAAGGAGTTTAAGGACTACTTAAAAGCAGAGAACTGACACTTCCAATAACGACTTCCGCAGAAGATGCCTTGTGGAGTGCTTGGATGACTATATGGACGAGCTTTTTAGGACTGCAGAAACATCCATGAATCCGACAGCGAAGAGTACAGGGAAGCTTGAAAAACGAAGGGTAGACATTAGTAAGCTGATTGAGATTATAAGCGAGGAAAGACGATCTAGGAAGCATACAAAATGCTTTAACAGAACGAGGTAAAACATGGAAATTGAGGAGAAAGAAGAGCTAATAAAACTAGCTTTTAAAGTATCAAGACGAGACTATGCAGAAGTTACTTAAACACGGAAGCCTTATAGGCAATCCATTTACTGCATAGTAAACAGTATTGCCGATGTGAGGAGCTATCTATCCTTGGAGGTTATTGAGCAAAATCATAGAAAGAATAGGAAGAAGAAATGACGGAAGTAAAACATTACAAATGCGATATTTGCGGTAAGGAACACCCTACACAGGAAAAGGCAAAAAAAGTGTGAGGATTTTCACGAAAAGGATTTAAAAATATCAAGCGCAGTATACGAGTCCTGCTACCACTTGGGTATGCCTAATGAAATAAGATTAGAGAACAAAGAACGCACGAAACTGGCAATATACAAAAATTTATGATGTTGTAGTGAGGTGAAGAATGAAAGAAGTAAAAACTATATCAATGCGAGATTTGCGGAACACGGTATGCAGATAAAGATAAGGCGAAGCAGTGCGAACAATACCATGCGAGGGGTTTAGAAATTGATGGTTGGAGCTATAGGGGAATGAATGAAACCACGGAAAAATTCCCTGTCAAAAATATGGGTTAAATCGAAAAACGGAGAGGAAAGGATGTATAGACTATGACAAGACTACCAAACTTAGAATTACTAGTATACAAAGCTATAGAATACTTAGAGAACAATAAGGAAATTATAAAGGAGGTTAGAAAGGTAAAATCAAATGGCATAAATTTCCTCGACTTTAAAAATCGAAACATTCCCCAATTATAGGGGTAGTACCAGTACAGGATTTGACACTGCAGAGGACGGAAAGGTTACTTTCGGCTGTTCTGCGATGACGACAGAATATACAACTGTTGTATACGAAGAAAGGACAGAAACCTTTGGGATTTTCTTTGGGGATAAAGTTTTGCTATTCAGTTCAGAATCCTACAAAGGAGTTTTTACGAGGACTTGAAAGAAAGGAATTTAGCTAGTCTGTCAAAATCGAAAGAGAGGTATTAAATGACAAGCGAAGAGGCTATAAAGCGCAAAATACGCAAAGAATACAAAGCAAGAAGGAATAGCGCATTGTTGCCCAGATTGCGGCGAGATTCTCGATGATTACGATGTGCCAGATACTTCGCCCTAATTGTGGGACTTTCATTATATGGGAGGACAATGTAAATGATTGAAATAACAGATAAAGACTTACAGGAAGTACCTTTAGAGGACGAATACACCGCCATGCTTGAAACGCAAGGCAAGGAAGCAACAAAAGCCTTTTTATATCTGCAATGCCTTTAAATATCTGCATCGGCAGAGAAGAAAAAGGCGGCGTGGCGGATATAAAGAAAGCTAAGTGGTGCTTAGAGGGGAAGTAATGAGAAAAACTAAAGGTAAATGACTTTTTCTGTGGATGCGGAGGGCTAGGGTTAGCCTTCCGTGAAGCAGGATGATAAGATTGTAGGTGCATGGGATTTTGATAAATTCGCCGTGAGACATATAGGAGAATGTGGGAGACCATGTGCAGAAGGCTGATATTAAAGAGCTGCACCAAGCGGATATTCCACAGGCGGATGTTTGGGCTTTTTGGATTTCCGAGCGTTGACCTTAGCGTGGCCGGTAAGCAAATGGGCATGATTCTAAAGTGCCAAGATTGCGGAGAGGTGATAAAGATAAATCCGGAAGAGTACACAGGGGAGAATGCTTGCCCTAAGTGTGGCGGCAAGGATTTAAGGGCAGACAGCCGGAGCGGATGTTTCTTTGAGATTATGCGACTACTGGAAGAGACAGAGAGAGAGAGAGAGGAAGCCATGCCGGCCGTTATCATTGCAGGAGAATGTAAGAGGGCTAAAAACCTTACTTGCCTGTGCTGTGTATGGAGTACGAGAGGCATGGATATACAGCCCATGTTCAAATGTTTAACTCTAAGTATTAGGGGCGTACCGCAGAACCTGGGAAAGATATGCAGTTATAGGCACAAGAAACAAGCTAGGGCTATCCTTTAAATTCCCGGAAGAACAGCATGATTTTGTGCCGAAGCTGTCGGACTTCTTGGAAAAGGATGTTCCCGGAAAAATACTACCTACCGGACGAAAAGGCGCAGACCATCATACAGCAAGCTTTACAGAAGCTAGAGAAACTAGGAAAGTGCCATGCTTGCATTACTCCGGATAGGATAAACAAAAGGCAAAATGGTCCAAGGGCTAAAGCAGAAGAAGAGCCGATGTTCACTCTACAGCACAAGACCTTCACGGAGTAATAGTCCTAGATGAAGAATATCCCATTACTGTGGCGGTAAACAAAAATGGGCGAAATGTTACAAAGCTAACGGATACTCTCCATGCCTTTACTGCAAGGGATTATAAAGGGTATGCAGGAAAATTGGAAATGATAGTGGTTATCGAAGAAGAAAAAGGGGTAGACAATGGAAAAAGACAGTAGATAGCGACTTAAAAATGATAGGAATGCTAGATATAAAAAGGGCTAGAGACCTGCAGAAGGGTATATTCTGCCGATGGAATATCTCCAACGCTTACGGCATCAGAGGGGGGCGCAAAGGAAGTGAAAATCTTTGATACAAAGAGATTAAGGGTTAGAAAACTAACACCGAAGGAATACGGAATCCTGCAGGCGTTTCCAATGGACAGGTGGAATCAAGTAGTATCTGATTGCTGCCTATAAGCAGTTCGGCAATGCCGTAACAGTAACACTATTTAAGGCTATAGCAGAAGAAATAGCAAAATAGCATTCACGAAGCAGAAAAATGGGCATAAGACTGCAAAAAGGGGGAAAGATATGCAATGGATAAGAAATGGGAAGAAATACGATACAGCAACGGCGGAGTTGATAGGGGCGACATTTAAAAACAACTGATATTCCATCAGAAAAATCTACAGGAAAACTTAAAAGAAAGCTTTTTACCAAAAGAAAAAAGGGAATGCTTTTTAGTAAAAGAAATAACAATAGGGTTCTCTATGGATGAGGAATATTTAGAAAAGCCTGAACTAACTCACTTTTTGCAGGAAAAGAAGCTAAGAAATGGGCGGAAGAGAATCTTTCCGTCAAAGAGTACGAAAAAGCCTTCGGAAAAGTAGAGAATAAGAAAGGGAATAGTATGCAGCAAATCATAAAACGGCAAGAAGTATGACACGGAAACGGCGAATTATTTTTAGTGGCAGAAGTAACAAATGTGAAGTGCGGTTTTAGAGGTGCATAGCTTTGTTTTAGAAAAAGATGGTGAATATTTCCTGTATAGATACTTGAAAGAGCTAGGATGGATAGAGCGATTCTATCGTGAGTTTGGGTATTTTCCCATTGGCAGAGGAATATGCTAAAAATGGGCAGAAAATCACTTATCTGTAGATAGATACGAAGCAATCTTTAGAGCTGTCCAGGAATAAAAAGGGGAAAAGGGCAAAAAGGGGTAAGAAAGTTAAGCAAGAACTCATTGAGCTGTATGCTGCAAAATGATACAATATATAGTGCTTTATAAAGATACAGATACTATATATTGTGTTTAAAGGGGTGCGGCTTAATGATTCTTACTCTAAGGATTTTGGAGAACTGCAGGAAAAGGGTAAAACCGGATACATCAATTAAGGGCAACAAAGCAATCTCTAGCAAATTCTGAGGTTGTGGACTTTGGGAACAGACTATAGAAAGGGCTATCCAAGGACTATTGTACTAAGAGGGTGCAATGTTGCCGACTATGACAAGCTTTCCAAGTCAATATCCGATTGTGAGCGAAAGCAAAAAAGGGTAAAAGATACCATACAAAGCTTAAGCATATCAGAGGACGAAAAAGGGTATTGATTCTCTTTACTTGGAAGGGCTAAGTCTTAAGGATATATCCGGGATACTAAGTAAAGAAAAAGGAAAAAGGGTTAGTTCCGAACTTTTAAAAGGTTCAGAAAGGGCAATCTCGAAAGGGTGAAGTGCAGCTCAAACAGGGCAAATCCTGCAGAGCTGTAAACTGAAAAAGGGTAAATTAAAAGAGGGGCTTAGTTCCCCTCTTTGTTTTTAGCGTATCTATAGTTCTGAATCCTCACAAAGCGATTATATTCATGGACAAGCTCATTATAAGAATATGCCAAGTCGCTACAAATTTCCCTAAAGTCCGGATTTTCAAAGCTTACAAAAATCATCATAAGACTTGTCTATATCATCATCCGGCAAGGAACTTCAATACTCCGAACGAATAAACGCCCCTTTGTCTTTTTGTCCGTTGGGTGGTGCAGGTCCGCAAGCTCTTTAGGTAAGGTTATAAAAAAATCTTCACCAACTAAGCTCGTTGCTTTCTGTGAAAGCAATTTTTGCAACTTCCTCAATGTAATCTCGTTTAAATAATTCATGCTGTCCGCCTTTCTGCCTTATATGGCAAATAATAATTTATTATAGCATTGCATTTTTGTGTTTTCTATAGACTTTCTAAAAAGGGGTTTACCAGTTCCGCCTTGTCTGTCTAAATTCTTCCGGCATTCCTTTTTCGGCTTGCTCATCAAGCCATTCTTGCAATTCCATTTCTGCTTGCTCTATATCCTCGATATAGTCAAGGTATGAGTCAACGCATGGGAAACTTTCATCGCCATAGCTTGCCCATACGAAGCGTTTACTTCCGCTTTCGTCCGTATAGGTGCAATCATCCCTAAGGGATAAACCGCAAGGCATCCATTGGAATGCCATCCGCTCGAAAACTCTAAAGGTTTTCCCTGTGGAGTTCTTTAAAGACAGGAATCCCTCTTTTACATGGAAGCCCTTAAGGGTGAAGGGCTTCTTGCCACCCTCGATATATACCGCAATTTCTTTTTGCTGTAACATGGCTCTGCCTCTCTTAGTAATAAACTACACTCTTGACGTTTTCGCTTGTGCAAGGAACGCCTAAAGCGCTTTCGTACTTTCCGTTTTCACCCATAATAAAGGGCTGTAGTGGGAGCTGTCGCCGTAGATGGTGGTATTCCATAAGTCGCAGAAGCATCCTTTTCCGTCAAGGGCATAAATATGGATAGTTCCTTCATCGTCTGTAAAATTCGTGAAAAAGTCTTTTTCTGCATCGGTGGGCTTTCCATCTTTTGGCGAGGGCGAAGGGCGGAAAACTCTTCCTTTCCCATACCGCAGGAATGCTTTTTATGCACTCCTCTATATAGTCTGTATATTCACCTACCCACAAGCGGACAATATCACCATCATGGTATAGGTCGGCTATAGCCAGTATTAAGGGACTAAGAGTCTTTTTCTATCGTCCAGTTCTTGCAGCAAGTGCTTCTCCCTAAGTCTTCTCTAAGGATATGATACTTTGCCATGTTTGCTTCCTTTCTCTTTCTTTCAATCATGAGGGGAGATACCCCTCATTTTTATAAAGCTATCACATAACAACTGGCAGGGATATAAGCGATTAAACAATCGTTAAATTCATCCAAAACAAATATAGGGGTTATGTCTTTTAATTCCTTTTGTTGTGTCCACCATATAGTGAACATTCTTAAAGGGTATAAGATTTAAAAACTTTTCATCTGCATAGATTTCCGTTCCGTCTTCGTGTCTAAAATGTGTAAAGTGTCTTTTTCAAGTCGGTGTCGATTCTAACAAGCGAAACGGATTCGAGATTCATGTTAATAATATTGATAGAATCACCCAAACCATTTATCCCCTTTTACATAGGTATCATTAAAAGGGTAAAGTCCTAAGCTTTTTGTCATAGGAAACACATTAATAAGAAAGTTTGATGTTCTAAGTAGAAATCTTTTTCAGGTTGCCGTAGGAAAACTCTTGTATCGGATTTCATAATATAGTCATAAAGTTTTTGAATAATTGCTTGTCTTTCATAATTTACTCAACCTTTCTAAAATGTGTTTATAGTGTGTCGGCTATGGCTTCCTTTCCAGTAGCCGACCAAGTTTCTTTTTACTACTTAATAACTCTCTAAAAAGCTATCAATCAAAGCTTTTGAGGGCTTCTTTCCGCTCTTCGTAGTTGTAAATTAAATCAATCACTCTTTGCTTTCCGCCTCGTACTTTTCAATAAGTTTCCAACTTGAGAAATCTCTCCAAATGTCCTATATCCCGCAACTAGCGCGATTCCGTTTAGGTCGTAAATGTTCGCATTCCATCCGTAAACCCCTGCGGTATATGCGAACGGCTCCTCTAATGACAACAATGTCTGCAGGTCGCAATAGCCGATACGGATTATCTTGCTATAATTATTCTTAACTGCTTTCTTAGTCGTCTGTACTTTCATCTTATACCTTCTTTTCTGCCCTTGTGGGCAGGTGCGTTTCTTGTTTCTTGCTATGCACAATTATATAATAATATGCACCAATTACAATAGGCAGAATAGATAAAGTTTGCACCAATTATTTATATAATTTGACATATTACTTTTTAGGGCGGATATGCTATCCTATATATGGAGGTGATAGCATGGCATTAGATAAGCAGAGAAAGATAAAGAGAGAGCTAGAATATCAAAAAACAAATATTAAAAGGATTCCTTTTTCTATACAGATTCCAGAGTATGAGGCATTAAAAGAAAAAGCAGGAATACTCAATGAATACCTTTATAAAAAAGCTTTAAAATGCCTACACGGGGCAAGAGATTTTTAAGGTATAGAAAAGAAGAGAAGAGCGGAGGCGGAGCGGTAGCATAGCAAGGAAGCCATGCACGGCGTGAAAGCTAAAAAAGGATAAAAGAAAAAGCTAGGGCGATATACCCTAGCTTTTATAGTGCCTGTATTTAATTTTCGATAATTTCTGTGAAGTCCTCATAAGCGGAGGCGTTGCTTTCCCATCCGCAAAGCCTCTACATACTCTCGGGACTCTAAGGCGGATATATCCCTAGGACTGCTGCCATCCTCTTTTATGGGATTCCGGTGACTTTTAGCATAGGACTTTCTAGACTCACTTTGCTCTGCGCTGAGTGTATCCCATGCTTCTTACTTCTTCTTTACTTGTGAATTTCATATATCCACCTTTCCGCCGATTTATCGGCTATGAATTATCTTTATTATTTTTGATGAAAGCTTCCATAAATTCTGTAAGTGTTGCCCTCGTGATACTCCTAGGCGTTTACAGGTATCCTTAAATTCTTGTACTGTGCTTTCCTTTAGTTTAAAAAGAAATGGACTTAGTAGCCGTGTTTTTGCTCCAATTTTCTTGATGTATATATTTTTGTCGCTCATCCTTCTTTTGCAATTCGTATAAAGAGTTTAGGAGTAAGGAAAGTGATAACGATAGCACCGCAGTGTAGTATAGCATTGTATTGCTTTTGTTTAGTACGAGGCACAATAAAGCTATAGCCTGAAAAGGTATTATCTTTTTCATAGTATTTTTCCTTTCTTTGTGATAGAATTTATAAACTGGGAAGGGGAATCCGTTCCCCAACCCTAAAGTTAAGGCTTCACTATTTCACTATGCTTGCGATACTAGCGGCTATTGTAGGATGGCACTTAGTACGCTGAGCCAGTAAAGAAGTTCTTGCTTGGTTTTTGTTTCTATTGCCCATTTCTTTCTCCTTTCTGTGGGGCGGTTGTTAGGTACACCTACATAATATCAAAGGGTGTTTATTCTGTCAATACTTTTCTATTATTTTTACAAGATTTTTCGAGTGTTAGCAGGCCTGCAAAAGTCTCGCTATTTTGTAGTCCGTTTTATTGACCATATAGAATAAAATAGTACAAGTGTTTGTGTATATAAAGCCTTGAAACGCCTTGATTCTCAAAGGTTCTGAGCCACACGGGAATAAAAAGGTACTCCGGGGCTAAAAATTTTGGTATGGGTCGCGGAAGCGCCCCTAGTTTTGGCTATAAAATATTAAAAATAGGTCACTTCCTTCCTTTCGGATTTCCGGCAGGGGGAAGATTTAAGAAATTGGGCAATAAATAGGCTATTTTTAGGGTATTTTTGGAAAGCAAAAGGCTGTATTTATCGGTATTGAGTGCGAATAGGCAGGATTCCAGCAAAAATACGCTTGATTTCGTTTTTGCAACAAGTCCTTGACTGGATAGCGACAGAAGATAGACAAAAATGTAGGATAAAGTCTTAAAAATACTTGACTATTTAAGACTTACCTCTATAATGAAACTGGATATAGTGTTTCTATAAGAAAATGTACTACATCTAGTATATGTATAGCCTCGAACTTGAAGGGATTCCATCTCACACCTCGATGGAGTCTCTTCTTTTTTGTGCTGAAAAGACTAACTATTAAAAGTCAATTGGAAAATAAAGATTTTTGAATAAGGCATCATCAGATGTTTTAGATAGCCCGGAGGCAGGTCTAGCTTCAATCAGTACCTTGAAAATCGTGATGACAAATAGAGCATCTAAATAGGTGCTCTCAGAAAAGGATGTGAAGTTAATGAATTATCTTCGGTAGGCTTCGCCTGTAAGTTCCATTTGGTATATGGTACGTACCAGTTTTTTCGTTGCATGACCGATAGCAACATTATAGTGCTTGCCTTCACCTATCTTCTTTGAGAGGTAAGCTCCGAAATTCTCATCCCACTTGCAGACAAATTTCGCGGCATTGAACAAAGCATATCTTAGATAATGAGAACCTCGTTTCTCCATATGAGAATAGCTAGAATCCAGTTGACCTGACTGGTAGGTAGAAGGTGACAATCCCTGCAAATGCCAGTATCTGATCAGCGTAGTTGAATCGAGTGAAGTCACCAATCTCTGCAAGGATCATAGCTCCATACGATAGCTAATCCCGGGATTGTCATAATCGGAGAGTTACAAGTGTCCATGATGGATTTGATGGAATCTTCAATTTCATCAATCTCTTCCGTCATCACCTCAATTAAATGGATGGTGTGCTTAGTTCCATTGATTTTGCTGGTATCACAGAGCCGATAGAGTCTCTGGCGGTGTTTCTTAAAGTAATCGCCATATCTCGTCCGTAATGGCCTTTAGAGGCTGTTTCTAGGAGATTTTTGAGATGGGTAAGATGACATTCGGTAATGTAAGAGGCTCCGTGAGTTTGGACAGCAAGGCATACATCGAAGCCATATGAAGGTTGGGAAACGAGTTTTTCCAGTTCCGGAAAAAGGATGTTTACAAGACGAGCTACGGAAGATTTGAGTTTTGCTCGTTCCCTGAACCTTTGTCGAAAACGATAACGAGTTAATGACTTAAGTTCTTCGCTATGATATGATGTGTCTGAGTAGGGCTGAGTTTTATTAGTCGATTAACATCATAGCAATCGAGACGGGCGTCGACTTTATCCGTTTTTGTCTTTCTAAGGTCTTAGACCTTTTCTGTAAAGATTTGTATGTAACGGGTTGATAACACAGGTGGGTAGACCTTTATCAATGAGCGATCCGAGAAGATTGAGTGAGTAGGACCGGTAGCTTCAAGACCTACTTTTTATTTTGGTCTTATCATCAGTCACAGTGAATATCTTCTCCTTACAACTCATCAAAACCTGCTTTGTTATTCGGGATAGTGAATACTGGATAGAGTTTTATCGGCTTCCGATTCTAGGATGCAGCAATCATGTTTATCCTTTGCAACATCGATACCAACACTAGATCATACATGATCCCTCCTTAAAAAGTATTTGACGCTGTATTGGATCCACAGGGCTCTTCGCCGATGTAACCTCGTTCTACATAAACCGTCATGCGGTATCTAACTGATTAACATTTTGACAAAGAGGCTGTGGTTGGAGCCTTCCGCAACCGTCTCATGTGGTAGGGAGGTGATGACCAATCCACAGCATCTTTCAACAGCATACCCTATACCTTAGAACAGGTAAAGAATGGGTATGACTATATAATATCGAGGGAGGTGAATGTGCCATGGTTGTAAATCAACAGGAGCTAGCTAGGTGCTTAGGACTTACAGCTCGACAAGTAAGAAATTTGAGAAAAGACTATGGCATGTTCCCAAACGATGACAACAAGAAGTATGCCTTGGAAAGAATGTATCCGTGAATATATCCGATTCAAGATTGAAGAGGAAACTGGACGGCGTTCCAACCCTAAGCAAGGAAAAAGTGTCCGCAGAGCATGAGGAAGTGAAGAGAAACAGATAAGCTTGCTTAAGCTAAAGAAGTTGAAGGCGGAACTGCACCTTGCAAAGGATGTAGAGCGGTATCTATGGGAATGCTACTGGCGTTTAAGGCAAAACTGGAAGGCCTTCCTAGCAAAGATGGCAATGCAAGTGGCTCGGAATGACCGATGTAAACGAGATTATAAACACGCTTTCCAAGTCTGTAAGGGAAGCACTTGATGAACTGTCGGAGTATGACCCACAGGAGATAGACGGAAAAGTGTCTATAGTGGAGGACATTGATGAAGAGGAAGGGAAGATGAAGAAGAGCTAACAGAGGAGGAGTAAATATGCCGTTTGGTATGAAAGCCTGCAAGGTAAGGGCGAAAACGGCAAGACTGTTTAGAAAGGTTATTAAGAATACTCTGCAGCCGGAAGAGGTATTTACAGTATCGAAGTGGGTGAAGAGAAGCGTGTATTAGATAATTCGAGTAACTCTTAGCGGTAAATGGAGCAATGCATTTACGCCTTACCTTTGTGAGATTATGGATACATTGAATGACCCTTATGTTAGAGAAGTGTATTTTTTGTAAGCCTACACAGGTCGGAGGAACGGAGGCACTAATCATGCTTTTGCTATATTGCTGATGCAAGCCCTGCTCCTACAATGGTTGTATATCCGACTGACGACTTGGCAAAGGATACCTCTAATGCAAGGATAAAGCCGGCTTTCCGTCTTATACCATCCATAAAACCGAAAGTTCTGGACAATCAATCCAAGGAGCTTGAATTAAGGCTTAGGGGAATGAATATCTATCTCCGTGGAGCAGGCTCACCTTCCAAGCTAGCCAGTAAAGCTATTAAGTATTTGTTTTTCGATGAAATTGATAAGATGGGCGGTGCTTCCAAGAAGGAGGCAAGCCCATTTTCTCTTGCGAAAGAAAGAACAAAGACCTATAAGCCACTGAGAGAAGATTTTCGCTACATCAACGCCGACTATCCGTTCAAACTATATATGGGATTTAAAGGATAATGCGGAGGAAGAAAAGCATTTCTTTGTGCCTTGTCCTCATTGTGGGGAAATGATTGAGCTTTCTATGAAGTCCATCAAGTATTCCAATGATGAAAGCTTAAGTAACGAGGATAGAGCGAATACGGCCGGTTATTACTGCCAAGAATGCGGAGCGGAGATAGTAGACGGAGACAAGCCGAAGATGCTTCTGGGAATGGAGAATGGAGAACGGTCCGAAAGAGAGGAATCGGCCATGCAAAGAAGGTTGCCTACTGGATGAACACTTTGTACTCAATATTCATTAAGTGGAGCGATGGCAAAAGGAGTTCTTAGACTCTAAGGACGACCCGGAGAAGCTACAGAACTTTGTAAACTCATGGCTTGCAGAACCATGGGAAGATGCAGAGACAAGAATCACAGAGGATAGTGTATTGAATGCTCAAACGGATATAGAAGAGTTTATAGTTCCGGATTGGGCAAAGCTTGTAACTGGAGGGGTCGATGTGCAGAAGAACTCCTTGTACTACACCATAAGAGCATGGGGAGACTACAGTACATCGCAGAACATCACTATGGGCAAGTGGGCTTTTTGGGAAGATATAGAAAGAGTTATGAACCGCATATATGAGACAGAAGACGGTAGCAGGAAGTTTGCCGTAGAACTTTGTCTCATAGATAGTGGATATAACCAGGATGAGACATTGGAGTTCTGTATTAACAATTCCGATTGGGCAAAGCCTGTAAAGGGTGCAAGTAATGACCTTTTGGATAGATTCAAGATTTCAAAGATTGAAAAAACAGGGGATTTCAACGGAATGCAACTTATCCTAACAGATGGTAACAAGTACAAGGATTCAATCTCTAACCGTATGAAGAGGGTAAAGGGAGAGAATACAGGTGCATGGATGGTTTATAAAGGCTGTGATAAGCGATATTCTCAGATGATTACAGCGGAGCAAAGAGTAACAGAAAAGACAAGAACAGGAATTAAATCCGTATGGAAGCCAAAGGCAAAGCATATAGATAACCACTACTTAGACTGTGAGGTTTACGCAATGGCTGCAGCAGAGCTTCGTGAATCCGTTATGAGCATTTAAGGAATGTTCCTTCGCTTAAGACAGTACAGGCGGAAAACAATGCAAGCGATAATAACCAGTCTAACAACTGGATACAAGCGCAGGATAATTGGTTAGGAGGTTAAATGGAAAACGAAAGAGAAGAGAACTTAGAGAAGGAGTTAAGCTTTTGTTTCGCCGAAAGAACAGCTTGCAATAGTAAATACAGCTATCCAGTCTGTACTGGAAGGAGGCCAGTCTTACAAGATTGGTACAAGAATGCTTACTAGGGCGAATCTTACGGAGCTTGTGAAGTTGCAGAAATCTCTCATGGGATTGGTGGCACAGGATGATAACAGCAATCTGTTCTCTGATACCTATAGAGCTGTATTTGATGGGAGGTAGGCATTGAATTGGTTAGATAATTTAATAGGCTTTGTATCCCCAAAGACAGCCTATAAACGCCAAGCCTATAGAAATGCTATTGAGGCATCCAGAGCTTACGATGCGGCCAACTATAAGAACGCCAACGCAAACTGGCACGCCAGTATAGAATCCGCAGAAATGGGCTTGTCCAGTTCCAGAGAGATTATCAGAGCTAGGGGCGAGAGATTTGGAGAACAATTCGACATTATGAACTCCATCTAGGAGCTTATAAAAGAAATGTTGTCGGAGCAGGATACAGGCTAAGGGCAAACACAGGAAAAAGCAGTCTTGATAAGGACATTGAGTCCTTATGGCATGAGTGGACAAAGGCGAAAAAACTGTGATGTTACAGGGCAGCAGTCTTTGAACCAACTGTTAAGAATGGCTAATTACCCGAAGAAGGTAGACGGAGGAATCCTATTTATTAAGTGCCATACAGACGATGGAGTTATTCCGTTCCAGTTGCAGGCCATTGAGGTAGATTGAGCTTGATTCTACTGTGATGAGTCCTAGAAATAGGAGAACAGAGTAATAGGCGGTATTGAATACAATCAATACGGCAAGCCTGTGGGTACTACATAAGAAAAATACGATATTCAAGGCTACAACATCCTAGATGCCCAGTATTACGAGGCAAAGGATGTTATTTTTATGTGTTCAAAAACAAGGCCTTCACAAGCAAGAGAAGTGTCCGATATGGCGCAAACGCTCACAAGAATCCGTGATATTAACGAGTTCTTGAACACGATTGCCATTAAGGAACGAGTTCTTGCTTGTCTATCCGTATTTATTACACAGGACACCTCGCAGACTGGAATTGGAGGAAGAAGCAACAAGGAATTTGACGGACAAAAAGTACAACTACCAAGGAAAGACCTTAACGCCCGGAATGATTCAATACCTAAACAGCGGAGACAAGGTGTCCACAGTACAGCTGACAGGACAGGCAGTAGATGCTACAGCCTTTGTTAAGCAGCAAATGCGTATGGTTGGTAGCGGACAAGGCGTGTCCTATGAAGTTGTGGAGTCGTGATATGAGCGAAAGCAACTCATTCCTCTGCAAGGCAAGGAATCATTGAGGACGAACTGACCTATCAAGAGGATATTGAGATAGTGGAGTCCTTCCTTGATGAGATTTACGAAAGTTTCATTGCATCTGCTTACCTTTCCGGAAAGCTAACCATAGAACGCTTCTGGAACGAATCCGAGCAACTACCCAAAGCATAAGTGGATAAAAAGCTCCTAAGCGGTGGATAGACCCTGCAAAGGGAAGCAAATGCAAACAAGACAGCCCTACTTACCGGAGAAAAAACCTTCGTAGACCTAAAGCTGGAACATGGTAAGGACTGGCGAAGTCAAATTGATGAAATGGCAGAAGTTCAAGAATACGCCAAGAGTAAAGGCGTGATATTGGGAGGGGTGAGAATAGTAATGGCAAAGCCGAAGGAATCGGAGAAACTGCAAAGGTCGGTGAACCTAGCAATCCAGTGCAACGGAGGAAAACAGTAATCAAGTTGAGTTGTCCTTCTCTCCGAAAGAACCGTATAGGGCGATTATTCGGGGATGAGATTTGGACCATTCAGAAGGTTGTGTTGACTTATCAAGGCTCAATGATATAGGCGTAGTCCTATTCAATCATGACAGAGATAAGGTTATCGGTAAGGCTATCAATGCAAGAGTTGAGGAAGGCTGAGGAAAAAGCGACTATCGAATTTGACGGATGATGATTTTTCTAAAAACATCAAAAAGAGTCGATAGCGGAACGCTTAGGCAGTTTCCGTTGGATACCGTGTGAATGTGTGGGAAGAAGTCAAGAAAGGAAGCACTTCCACGGACGGAAGATTCAAAGGGGAATGCGTTATCGCTAAGAAATGGCAGACCCTATGAGATTTCCATAGTGTCTGTTCCGGCTGATTCTACTGTAGAGTAGGCCGCACAATGGAAGAAGAAACACAGGAAGAGAGGCGCAAGAACAAGCGCAAGAAACAAAGGCAAATCTGCTTGGGCTTTAGGAGAAGCAGTTAGCTATAAACTTTAAACTTTATGGAGGAAAGTAATGAAGAAATTCAAAGAGATTTTGAAGAGACAGCAAGAGATTTTATCTTTGCAAAGACACAGGAAGAGACTTGACCGCAGAAGAGTCCGCAGAGTTTGACAAGTTGGAGAAAGACTTGGAGAGCCTTGCTGCAGAAGAGAAGAGGATGAAACAGCAAAGAGAGCTTTGGTCTGATGAGAGAAAAGCTGTAAAACGAGATTCTCGACTTATGCAAGGGGCTTGATGTTGATTCCGCTAAGTTCATTAAGGAGAATACTCTCGTTGATGAGGTTAAGGTCCTTAGTGATTGAGGGACTTAAAGAAGAAGAGTTCTCCTGTGTCCACAAGACAGACCATCAATGCAAGTGTTACTGAGGATGAGGGAAGACAGATTCCAGCGCCATGGCTGTAGATGGAATCCTTATGGCGTGGCGTGTCCAGTGGAAAATGCGAAGGACGGAGCAGAGAAGTTCGCCCATTCTTCCTTAAGAACTATTGCAGAGGAGTGCTTGTCCAGAACAGGCGATAGCTCTTATCAGTCTGTAAGATTTATGGAGTTCTGACGAACTGTATACCGAGCTTGGCAGACAGTTTTTCAATCCTACAGCAGCATTTCCGGCAATCCTTGATTCTGTAGCAAAGAAGGCTGTGGTAGAAACCTATAAGAAAGTTCCTACCACATTTGAAAAAGTGGGTAACTATCGGCTCTAAGTCTGACTTTAAGGAGGACACAGACCATGAGTATGTAATTAATACCATAGCGACTTTGAGGAAGTTCCGAGTCCGGAGAGCTTAAGCATGGTTCTATTCAGACTGAATTGCTTCCCACAAGAAAGCTAAGACCTTCGGTAAGCAGTTCACTCATGAGCAGACAGGCTTTCATCAATGATGACATTGGAATCATCACTAGAATGCCTGCTCTTTACGCTGCACAGGCAAAAGAAAACCTTGGATAAGATGGTTTATGCCGTTGCATCTAATAACGGAAAGATTTTTCGATGGACAGAAGCTTTGATGATGCAAAGCATGCCAACCATATCGCTACCGGTACAGCTCCAACAAGAGAATCTTTGCAGAAAATGATTACAAAGCTCTCTGCAGAAAGACCAGTTCGGAGAGGCAATCTATGCTACCCGAATTTGTTATCATCCCAACTGGATATCAGTTCGACCTGTACACCATTCTGCACTCTGCACTTGTGCCGGAGAATAACAACAATGCAGCTAACCCTCTGTATAACTACAATCTGAGAGGTTATCGAGACTCCTGTGCTTAATGCTTTGGCAAAAGACCGGAGCTTTGTCCATGGGTTCTTAGTTGCTAACAAGCTCACAGCAGGCTCTATCGGAGTAGACTCTTAACGGAAAGCAGACTCCAAAGCTATCCGCAGAATGGAGACTGCAGGACAGCTTCGGCTTTGTATGATGTGTACCTTGATGCAGGCATCTAGTTAAGGACTACAGAGGAATCATTAGAAATGACGTATGCAAGATTGTGTAATGAGGAGGTAAAGGATGAAAGCGATTTATAAGCAGAAAGGCGAAAGCTTAGACTACACCAACAATGGAACTGTTACCATTGAAGCAGGAGAGCTGTGGTGATTGAAAAGCATGTTGGCTTGCCGGATGCCCTATTAAGGCAGGAGAGACAGGAAGCCTCCATGTAGTCGGAGTATTTGAAGTGCCTTGCAAGGCATTGACAAGCCCTCTTAAGGTTGGACAGGATGTGTATTTCGCCGACAGACGGCGTTACTACCACTTCCACGGATACTCCTGCTTGGATATGTAGTAAAAGGCTGCAGAGAACGGAGCTACAAGCGTTATTGTTAGAATCGGTTAAGACATAGGCTAGGGCTATTTCAATGGCTCTAGCCTCTTTTTGGAGGTGCTATAGGATTTAAGAAGTGGGCATTTAAGACATAGCCAGTACATTCCTTAATCTTGAAGAGTTCGGCGAAACGCATTTAATCAATGGGATGCCTATGACTGTGATTATCGACTCTAATGAAGTGGAAGAGAGAGGAAAGAAGCAGTCTCGAGGCATAGCAGAATTGATGGAATCTATGAGGACAACATTATTCTCGCATGTCGAAGGAAGAACATTGGTAAGCAGCCGGCCAGAGGACAGGCAATTAAGATTGATGCAAAGGAGTTCCGCGTAACGGATTCAAGGGATGAGGGCGGTGTTTATTCTATTACTATGAGGGCTTTTAAAATCATGAGTGGAAAGTATCAAAAATCGCTTGACTCTATTTCCGTTGAAAATTGACATAGAGTCCTACAACAAGATTGTTCGTAGCCATGAATCAAAATTACAGGAAAGAGTGCAGAGTTCATCATGGCAAGCGCTGCAAACAGGATCTTAAGACTACTCAAAGCGACTTGTAAAGGCTGATAAAAGAGAGTATACAGGAGAGTTCGTAAAAGGCACGAAAGACCGAAGCTCTATTGAAAAAGCAGTAAGTGCTGGAATAACGAGGTGCTTCCGTGAACTTTAAGTCAAGAATTACCGGAATCTCTAAGTTTTATATGTCTAAAAAGGACACCACGACTAAGTGGGATAAAGGACATGACATTAATGTTCCTGTCGCAGTTGTGGGTGGCGAAACGATTTATAGAAGAGTGGCGAAAAATAAGAAATTCACTGTCTGTTCTTGTGGGGCAGATTAAAGGACAAAAGAAAGTATATTACTAAAGCCTTTAAAATGCTGATTCACAACACAAAGAAAGATGGTAGACTGCCGGAGGCGACCACTTTTTTCTTGGGTACAGAAAAGACGGAAAACTCCATCAAGTGCTAGGCTCTTCCGATAAAATCAGAATCCAAAATAAGAAGGTTTACGGCAAGGAAGAAGCAGAAATTGGAAAAATGTATCTTGATGAGTGTATGAAACGGCTTGATGCAGCTCTCAAAGCGAAAGTGAGGTAAGAATGAAAGATTTTTCCGGTAACATCTCCGTTGGGCTTGCAGATTGCACTTGTCAGGGAGGCTATCCGCTTTGTTCGATGGAATGCTATTTCAGAACGCCGTTGACAGTGGAGAAAGCCTTTACAAAACTAGCTCATCTATGAGCAGGCACTTCCCTGATAGCAACAAAGGGAAGTAAAAGCCTATGAGGACGAAACAACGGATACAACGGATTTCTATACGGATGAAGTGGAAGATTCCATCATTAAATGCCCATGGTGCAATGTGAAAATTGATAAATGGTGGCAAGACTAAGGACAATCGTGCTGGGTTGTAGAAGATTGCTTTTATCTTCGGTATCTACAACAACGATAAAAATCAAATCGTGGACACAGAGAGATTATCAATCTTGTAGAGAAGATACGGCAGAGATTCACGCTAGACCCCATGTTAGAAAGCCAGTACAGAAACAGAGGAACTTTTGATGCCGAGGTAAAACGAAGAGGATACTTACCCTTATTTCTTCGGCGTTGTTACGACAGACTTTGAACTCGAAAGGAATAGAGAGAGAATGGGAGAAGTATCTGTAAAAGAGGATAAGGCTGTGGATACCACGGCAGAAGAAGTGGTAACGGCAGAAGCAAATACTCCAAGCAATGAAGAAGATAAAAACAGAACAATAGTTCTGAAAAACAATCTTCGAAAAGCAATATATCTATCTTGGAGAGTCAAGAAGAGGACTCCGCACGGAACAATCTTCTTAGGGGAGCTTCGAGCTATATCCGGGAAGAAGTAAAAGATGGACAGAGCCTTTGCAGAAAGAACTTTGTTCTGGAAGGTGATGTTATAAAACAACTTGTTGATTAAGAAGGAGAAAGAACAAATGGCATATATGCACAGAATTAGCACTGTCGAGAATGCTACTGCCGTGAAAGCACCTGTGAAGTCTGAAAACGGCGTAAGAGTGTTTGTCGGAACAGCTCCGGTACATACCACGGCATACGGAACAGTAAACGAGCCAGTATTGGTAAACAGCTTTGAGGAAGCAGTGAAATACTTCGGATATTCCGAGGACTACGCAAAGTATACCTTTGTGAGGCTATGGATGCTTGCTTTAAGCTTTCACAACATCGCCCGGTGGTATTTATCAATGTGTATGACCCAACAAAGGGAAAGTCTGCAGCAGCAGCTCCAAAGACTGTGAACATCACAGAGGTAGGCGTTGTTGATACCACTCTAACCAATGTAGCACTTGGAAGCGTAACCATTAAGCCGAACAACGGAGAGGAGATTCCTGCAAAAGGCTTCCGAAGATTTTGAGCTTTTCTATGACACAGACGGAAAAGTTAAGCTTCGTGTAAAGAAGATTCAGACTGGAGTAACCAGTGTAGCTCTTAAGTACACAGACGGACTTGCAGACGTAACTGCAGTATCCGCGAATGACATTATCGGCGGATATGACGTAACCACAGGAGCTACTAAGGGAATTGAAAGCAATCAGGAAAACGTATATCCAAAGCTTGGAGTAATTCCCAGTATCTTAGCTTGCCCTAAGTTTGGCGGAGAACCATTGGTTGCTTTGGCTCTTAGTGCAAAGACAGAGGATTTAAACGGCTTGTATTCCTGTGAGTGCGTGCTTGACCTTCTGTATAAGGCACAGGCAACAAAGCTTACTACTTATGCGGATGTTGAGACTGCTAAGAAGTATCTTGGTGTAACCAATCCTCACGCAATGGCATTTTTCCCATGCGTTAAGGTAGGCGGAAAGGTTTTCCACCTGTCTACCCTTGCTGCTTGCGCTATGGCAAAGTGTGACATGGACCACGGAGATATTCCTTACAAGTCTCCATCCAGTGAGAGTATCCCTGTATCTGCCACCTGTCTTCTGACGGAACAGAGGTTTTCCTTGATGTTCCACAGGCAGAGCTTGTGAAAACGGCTTAGGAGTTGTAACCGCTATCAATGATAACGGTTTTAAGCTCTATGGAAACAACACTACGGCTTATCCGAAGTCCACAGACCCAAAGGATAGATGGATTGCATGCAGAAGAATGATGAGTTGGTACAGAAACCGCTTTATTCAGACCTATAAGAACAAAGTGGATGAGCCGGCCAACTCATCGTTTGTCCGAGGCTGTAGTGGATTCCGAGAACATTTTCCTTAACTCTTTAAAGGCAGCAGGCATTATCGCCGGAGGACGACTTAGCTTTGATGAAGCGGAGAACCCGAAGGAAGCAATTCTTGACTGGAAAAATCGTATTCAGTACAAAGATTGCGTTCTTCACCCGGCAGAATGGATTGTGGACCATATCGAGTTTGACCCAACTCTGATTTCTAGTGGTAGGAGGTAACAACTAATGGCAGGAAAAATCGGTATCAATAGTATCCCCAGAGGTTTTAAACGGATTTAATGTGTACGACCATGACGGAGGAAAGCTTATCGGTATTTCCGATAGCGTTACCCTTGCTCCATTAAGTATGCTTACCGCTACCATTAGCGGAGCAGGCATCGGCGGTGAGTACGCTGCTCCTGTAATCGGACATACACAGTCTATGCGGCAGGAAATTCCGTTCAGAACGCCTCTACCATGACATTACAGAAATTCGTAGACCATTCCAAGGTAACAGGCGTCACTTTGAGAGGTGCTATCCAAGTGACAGACCCTTCCACCGGAGTGACAGACTATTCCGTGTAAGAGTTGGTTGTCCGTGGAAAGACCCTTGAAATTAACCCTGAAGTGCAAGGTTGGCAAGCTCAAGTGCAAGCATGAAGCTTGAAAGTTATCTATATGCTTGTGGAAGTGGACGGAGAAAAAGCTTTATTGAGCATGACAAGCTTTAATGAGATTTTCGTAGTAAACAACGAGGACATCATGGATAAAGTAAGGAGATTGTGCTAATGGCTGGTACAAAGAAAACGACTAAGGCAGAGGATAACTCTGCCTTAGATTTCAATATGGATGATTTCAAGTTTGAATTGGAGCTTCCCATTACCTTTGAAGGACGGAGTACAAGGAGATTTCCTTTAAAAGGCCTGTGGGATTTAGACTTTGCAGGGCTTAACCTGAGGTTGACAGAGAGTTCAAGAGGCTTATGGAACGACCATGACGGCAAACACGCCTGTAGACACCATGTATAGCGCATTGGTTGTGGCAAAGGCTAACGGAATGCCTTATGAGTGGCTTATGAAGCTCAAAGCAAGGGATGCGATTAGACTTAGAACATCGGTATTTACTTTTTTTTACATGAGGGCATAGAGGAAGAAGGACTTAAAAAGCTTACGGCAAAGGTGGCAATGATTACCCACACGCCGATAAGCTTTTTTTATTCCATTCCTTTAGTAAATCTCTTTGATGAAATGAAGCCCATTATTGACGGAATAAAGGAGTATAGGGATGGCAAGTAAAGAATATAAGCTAGCTATGCGAATCATGGAATAATGGATGGTAGCTTGGGAAAAGCGTAGCCATGACGAAGAAGCAAATGCAGATATTGCAAAGATTGCTGCTGCCCCGCATTCCTAGTGGAGTACAACAGCTTGCAAACAATGAGGAAAAACTTAATGCCCCAGTATAGAAGCCAGTGAAGAAGATTGGTGAAAGCCGGAGCTGTAGCAATGGGAACAATATTCAGCAGGCATTAATGGCCGGAAAGAAAGCCGTTGATGGTGGAATGGACTTTGACAAGGCTATGAGTTCTTGGAAGGAACTGCAAAGGCGAGTGAGGCAGAGTTTAACCTTGCGAGAGAAGCGGCCATGAAATACGGAAGAGAAACCACAAAGACGGCTACGGAATCCGCAAATGCTTTAGAGTACATGGCTTTGGCCGGATGGAGCGTGGAGATTCCGTAAAGGCTCTCCGAGCGTATTAAAGCTATCAGAAGCTACCAACTTGGACCTTTGCAAGAACTTCTGACCTTGTAACGGATTCCATGAGTGCTACAGGAGAAGTGATTGGCGAGAATGGTGAGAATCTGCAAAGATTCCTTGATGTTGCAACTATGGCCAATAACAATCAACTCAGACAGCAGAGCAAACTCATGGAAGCATGGATTCAGACTGGCGGAGTTTTCAAAGGGCTTAAGGTAGATATTGAGGACAGCGCAACGGCATTAGGTGTCCTCTGCAAACAGAGGTATCAAAGGTTCAGAAGCTGGAACAGCTCTGAATGCTATTATGATTAACCTTACTACGGGAGCAGGGCAAGCCGGAAAAGCCATGCAGAAGTTAGGAGTATCTGCATTTGAAAACGGAAAGTTCATAGTTTAAAAGCAGACACTAACAGAGGTTAGAGACAAGCTATCCAGCCATAGAAGAGGAACAGAACTACTACAAGGCAAGAATAGGTGGAAAGCATCATGTTGATGCCTTACGCACTTTACTTAACGGATTGGATGCCGTTAAAGACGGAAAGAATGAATGGGATGGATTGAATGAATCCCTAAGAATGCCAATGGTTCTTTACAGCAGATGGCTGCTACAAAGATGGATAACCTGTAAGGACGATACAAAGATTTTAGCAATCTGCTATGCAGGACTTAGGGAATCATAGTAAGCGATGCCATAAAACATACCATTAAGGGATGGAGCAAAGGCGTTTACTAATATGGTTTATGCCTCTGATGGCTTTATTGGTAACTTGGAGGAGCTGTATCCAAAGCTTAAGCGTGGTGCAGAAGGCTTCGGAGAGTTCGTTAAAGCTCTGTGCTGAGATTGAGAGTTCTTTGTAAAGCAAATCCGAGTGGGCTAACAGGGTGCGTGGAACTGGCTTTGCTCCATGGCGGTATTCATGAAGGCTTCCAATGTAGTACCAAAGGGATTGAGTCCATTGCTAAACTGTTACCACTTTGGGCGCAAATCCTGTATTAGCATGGGCGACTGGCTTAAGCCTTCTTGCTGGAGGGATTATTGGGGTAGCAAGAGCCGTTGATGCCTACAATGCCAAGGAAGGAAAGAAGGACCTTAATAAGTTGCTCGGTGATATGAAGCTATCTCTTAAAAGAGTTTTAAGGACGATGTTAGCTATGGAAATTGTCGGAAAGAAAACCTTTCGAAAGACTTTTCCGTGCAAGTAAGCAACCATCCGCAGTCGGACAATACGAGTAAGGAGATTGATAGGACAGCGGAAAGCTTACAAAAACTACAGCTTAGACTAAGTGTAAACTCTGATTTCAATAAGGAAGATGCAGAGAAGCTTGGAACTGAACTTGAAAGCTTGGCTTCCGGAGTATCTAACCTTGTGTCTGAACAGCAAATTGCTATGCACTTCTCCATTCGTGGGCTTTTTGGTGAGGGTGATGCTACCGGAGAGGGATTGATAAAAGCAGTTTGACGGAATGTATACAAGCATCCGTGGCGATGTTGAACGAATCGGAAAGCAATTAGGCGATGAGTACAAGAAAGCTATGGAAGATGGCATTATCACGCCCATAGAGCAAGAAACAATCAACACTCTGACACAACAGCTTCTCGACCTTAAAGAGCAAGCTATGCAGTCTGAAAACAATGCTAAGTGGAGCTTGCTTAACAATGATGCAGAAAATGCCCCCTTAACAAGTGAGTCTTTCGCTAATGTTGTGAATAAAATCTCATGAATACGCACAGGAAATGGCAGACAATGCGGATGAATCTGGCTAAGAATGCATTGATGAATGCAGAATCCGCTTTATCCAAGGAGCTAGGACTTTCGGAAGGACAAGACGGGTATTACAGCCAGTCAATGTACAATAGCGCTATTGCAGACATTGAGAAGCGGCGGCAAGTATGTTGTTATGGAAGCAAAGGGCAGAAACCTATTGAATTTAGCTTACCAATAAGATTCTTAGTGCTTATGGAAAAGAATTTAATGAAAGAGATAATCGTATTAGAAACTTAGAGCCGGAGCTGTGTTAAGGTACGATGAAGAGGACCTTTGTGCGCTTTGAAAATAATAAAAGCTCAAAGAGGACTTGAAGACTACTTAAAAAGAATACGCAGAGCCGATTAAGCAATTCCGTGAGGAAGTGGCAAGCATGGAGACTATTCCGAGGATGTCTCAAAAGACACTTGATAAACTTGATAAGATTGAAAGTGTCACCGGGATAAGAAACAACGGAAGAAATTCTTGCAAAACTTCTTTGGTAGCGAAAGTGAATTAACCGAAAGTGCGAAATACTATGCAAGTGTTTACGGCTATTCTCTTAAGAAAGAGTTCTCAAAGCCCATAGCTGTCAATACGAACATCCAACTACAAAACGGAAGCATGAGCGGTATGGAAAACATCATAAACTCTGTAAGGAATTTCTTTAGCGGACAGAATGTAAAGGTAAATATGCTGATTGCGCCTTTCGCAAATCCTGCAGCAAAGGTCGAGTCTGACAGCAAAGGCAAAAAGGACTTGATAAGCCTAGCTTAATAAGGAAGTTTGCTATTGGCGGAAGAGTGAACGGTCCGACAAATGCCTTAATTGGAGAAGGTGGGGATGCAGAATCATGTTATCCCTATGAACAACTCACTGCAAGAGCTGCAAGCCTTTTACAGCAAGCAAATGTAGAGCTATCCGGTATCAATCCGTCAGTAGGTGGACAGCAGAACATAAGCTATAGCCCTACTATCAATATATCCGGGGGAAATGCTTCTGAAATTAAGTCCGCTTTTATCGGACAGTTATAGCAGATTTTAAAGCCATGATGGATAGATACGCAAGGAAACACGGAGAACATCGTTTTAAGACAGGAGGGAAAAGGTGGAAAACAATACTTATAAAACAATTCTTGGGGATACTTTGGGATTTAATCGCTTTTAAAGTATATGGTACAGAGAAGCTTTTCCTCTTCTCATGGAAGGAATCCGCAGGAGATAGGAACTTTAGTCTTTTCTTCCGATACAGTCCTAAAACATTCCGCCTGTGAATACGGAACTGAGAGAGTGCAAGCCAGAGAAGATTGGAGGAATTGGTAGTGGACGGAAGCGAAAACTATACAGCCAAAGCAAGATACGCCAGAAACCATAGCACTTTATAATGGTGGCTCTTACAATCTGACTAAGTATCTATCCTCTTTGCAGTATACGGATAATGCCTGTGATACATTGGATTCCATAAGCTTGGAGCTTGATTTAAAACGCCATGAATGCAGCAGGCGCATTCAATCCACAAAAAAGGAGAGGACTTAGACATTTACATCATCATGCGGAATTGGTATGTGAATGGTAAGCACGAGGAATACCATTGTGGAAACTTTGTAATTGATGAAATATCTATTACAGGCGCACCAAGAGTTATGACTGTGAAAGGAGTATCACAGCCGGCCGATTCAGAATTAAAGGATAGGCAGCGTTCTAAGGCTTGGACAAATGCAACCTTACGACAATTAGTAGAAGAGATTCAAGGCAAGTACGGTATGCTGAATCTCTTTTTAATTGCCGGGATGTAAACCATAGATAAGATAGAGCAGACTAATGAGACAGACTTACAATTCCTGCAGAATGTTTGCAAGAAATACGGTGTCTGCATGAAGTGCTATAAGACAGGCTTTGTTTTGTATGACGAAACAGCTTATGAAGCAAGGGGGATATACAATTTCTATGGGGAGTATCCTAGTAGCGCTACAAACGGAAGCAATGATGGATTTACAGACTGGACTCACACGAGATACAGCTGACTATAACTGGACTACTTCCTTGCAAGGATTTTATACAGGCGCAGAGCTAAGGTATAAGAAACCCAAAAAGAAGCAGGAAACAATAACGGTTAAGGTCGGAACGGAAGAAAAGGTTCTGTATATCAATGAGCAAGTACAAGACCAATCAGAAGCCGAGAGAGTGGCAAAGGCTAGGCTGAATGAACAAAACAAGAATACGACAACTATTACTTTTAAGCCTACAGTCTTTGACTATGGGCTTTTCTCTACATACAACATTGAGATAAAAAACTGTGGTATGTGTGATGGCAAGTATTTTGTGGATAGAGTTGATGTAACTTTGGACAGCGGAGGACCTAACTACAGAGCGTAACTGCTAGGAAGATTATCTCAGAGGGTATAAGCATGGACAATATCAGAATCGGAACTGTAGGCTGCAGTAAATTATCAGAAAAGCCATGGTGTCCGTTGAATATACGGATATGAACGACCTAGCAACGCAGAGCTACTTATTTTTCCTACAGGAGAATCAAGATGCCAAAGGTGGGGAGCAGAGTAGCTCATGCATTTATCTAATGGAGAACCTTTGGAGTTGTCCTTGGTGGATTCTATCGAAGAGGACTTGCCAAAGGAAACAGGAGAAGGCCTGTTCTACAAAGCAGCTTACTGATTCTATAGCCATCAAGGCAAAAGGAGACACTTTAGAGCTTGCAGGAGTAAAGCATCACGGGCATTAGAGAGCAAAGGTTAAGCTGAATTAGAAGCAAAGGTGGCAAGCCTTAGGGGATGAAAACGATGATGGGACAGTTTGGAGAACTTACCTCATAAAGGAAAGCAGACAAGGACATTTACCGATTTCAAATCATCCATAGGGCTAAAGACCAGAAAGAACATCCGGTTGTTGGTTGGAAGGGGCTCAGCTTAGAGGTAACAGGCGAGGAATTGGACGAAAGTAACCTCATATTGTGTTTTCCGTTGAACTTGGACTTAGGCCAAGGCAGCAGTACAGAACTACTTTCGGAAGATTGTATACGAGATAGACAGGGCGCAGTATCTCATGTGTTGGGAATCGTTCTGTAATGGATAGGCGGTGCATTATCACAAAACATTTCCTCCAGAGGGAAGAGATACACAAAAGGCGGAGAAGTCGGAAGAATTGAAGTTGATGTAACCTTTAAGGAGTATCAATAATGGATTTCAGAATAGAATCAAACGAAAAGAGCGACTGGAAGAGTCAATCATAAGGCAACTATCCACCTTGTATAAAGACAAAGGCGGAAGTATCATGCATGAGCTTTTGGCTGGGGAGATTCTTGCAGAGCCTACTCCTGATTTTCTGAATAGATTTACTGTAGAGGTTGTAACGCAGACGGAAAAAGTATGTGCGAGGGGAACTGTCGGGACTATATAGAGTATATGCGACCCGTGGGGAGAGATGGAATACAAGCTATTGTCCATCTGAAAAGGAGGTAGAATGGGAGTTTTTGACAGCTATCCAAAAGTTGATTTTATTTCGAGGGTATGACCGCAGAGAAATTGGAAGGCAGAAAATGCTATCGGCTTTCAAACGAAAGAGAAAGAACTATAGGAACAGAGGAAGCACTTCCGCAGTCTGACGACAGAAGAATCATTCTTGCTACTGTGCTTATTACCTTTTCCATGCTTACGAGATAGATAGACTTTTCTGGAAAGATGGCACTAAAGAAATCTAAAGGGGCGTTTTTGATAACTTAGCATTTAAAGGACTACAAAAGGCTTAAGGGCGAAAGCATTTCAACTCTAGATTTACTCTTCAGTGGGCGCTGTAACTAAGTCTGTAGTTCTAAAGGCACAGAAGGTATCAGCGGAAGCGGGGCTTTGTTTGAGACTGTAAAGGGAACTGAACTATCGAAAAGGAGAGCTTACAGGGGGATATGGATGCTGGAATGCAGAGTCTCAGGGAGTAATTGGGAGATGGACACAGCCAAGAACACACTGTGAAGCTTGTGACAATATTCCCTGTGCAATCCGTGCAGAATGCATGAAAGCTGCGGTGTTGACTTGATCCGATGAGGATTTCCGAGAAAGAATCTATCTGGCACCTGGGATAGCTATACTGGCACGGTACTAAGCGTTCGTATGAGTACTGGATAAAGAAAGCAAGTCAACATATCAAGGATGTTTTACCTTGGAAAGCGACCTAACTCAACGGAGATTGATGTGGTCTTGGCTTTGGGATAACGAGAACAGGACAATACAGCGACAATGCTTTTCGGAGGTTGACGCCATTGATTGGGATAAGATGCCTGTATTTACGGATGCTTTAATTTCGAGAAGCCTGCAGCACGGAACTATAGCGCGTAGACATTGGCTGTATCTGTGCGGAGTCTGATAAGTGCAGAGAAGCTGGATTAAGGCAGAGGCTGTGGAAGATTCTGTAAAGGACTATGTAATACTGGCACAAGGTCAAACTTGGAGGACGTAGACAACTATGCGCTTGTCGGCGGTGCATGGTAAGTGGTGCTAAGAGAGTTGTTGTAGCGAATCGAACTTTACTAACCATCAACGCACAGAAATTGCAAACTGCACTAGCATGGGCGTGACTTTAAGGGTGGGAGGATGATTAAGTTCTTGAGAGGAGAAATGCTTGATTTACTATCAAGCCCTATAAAGGATGTTGATATACAGGGCATTGTCTCATGCAGTGAAAGTAGGCTTTCCAGTATTTCCATGTACTGCACTAAATGTATTCCTGCTATCGGAGTTATTCCATGGATGGAGTGGATTCTTGACTGCTTGGCTATAGATTTCAGGCTTCCGCATTACGACAGAGGATATGAGCTAAAAAGAAGCGAGAGTTAAGTAAGCTTGGCTTTTGACAGTAACTATCTAAGTGGAGCTTGGAGGCTATATCAAAGGCTTGCAGATGCCATGTCGAAACCGATGTAACAAGGACAGGTAATGCAGAGTTTTCTACATTCATAGAAGCGGAGCATTAAAAGCTAGTGAGTTGGAAAGCTGTAGCCACCACACTAGAGGAAATGTAAAGGCCTTTTAGGATAATCTGAAAAATGTAAAATGTTACAAGAACAGCCATTTCAGAAGAGTTCATTGAGAGTGCTATTCAATCTTTACTGAATTTACTGTATTTTGCGGAATGGGGACTAATGGGGATACTTTTCAGAATCTAAAAATCACGAAAACAAAGGAAAAGAACTGATAGAAAGAAGCCTTGCCAGTAAAGAGCTTTTGCCTTTATGTAAGTGATGTAGTTAGTCATAGCGGATAAGGAAATTTCCGGGAACATTGCAAGAGAAGTTTGAGGCTTTAAATAACTCAACTGCCTATGACAAGCACAAGGCTCTTGTATCAAGCGTAAGCAGCAAGACAGAAGGCATCGTCTGCCGTAGACATAAGTAATGTCAAACAACAACGGAACGCCTCTTACAGAGAAGCTACCGCATGAGGATTTTTCCAACTTATGGCCATGGTGAGAAGGCGATAGTCAGTCTCATCTTACTGTGTATGCGTATACACGAGCAGACTTTATGCCACAAGGTATGAGCAGGAAAACCTGTAAAATGTAATTATAGATTGGTTCTTGAAACTTAAGAACAGCGAGCAGTTAGAAATTAAGGTTGATAATACATTGGTTTATGCCCTTGCCTCTGACTTGAACACTCTAAAAAGCCGGATTGAAAGACGAAGAAACCGTTCTTTTAAGTGCTAGTGATGGTCTAGTACATCCCATACAAGCAGACAGTAAATATTCCAAGGATGAAGACTACAGCAAGTCTTATCATGGGGAAAGCCTATACAAAGGACAACACCTTAAGGGAAATTGAGGATTGGGATGAAATGGCTGCATTAATCACAAATGCAGAAGCCCACAAAATGGCTCTGTGATTTTTCTATTTGCAGGGGCGAAAAAGCCAACTGTTGATTTCAGAGTTAAGTTGAAAGGAGCGTTTTTCATAATGAGTGATGTATTAATTCCATTAGGTGGAGCAGGAGGAAGAACCGAGGAGGTGCTGGCGATTGACAGATGCCAATGCGACTATACAGGATATGTATGGAATGGTAACAGTTCCGCTTCCTGCAGGAGATTATAAAAATATGTTGCTAATGGAGAGGCATATAGCCTCTGGATATGGCGATGGAAAATGCTGTTCTAGGATTGAACAAGGAGTTTATTAAGAAGGGCGGCTTTGCATGCCTTCGGAATCGCCAGTATCACAAATTTTAGTGCGACCATGTATGCGCATCAAGCAAAGTCCGACTTACATGGGCTAAAACCTACTAAGGGCTTCGGAGTGGAGTACATTTTGTCTGCGTATGACAGTATGACAACGAGCATTACAGACGGATTCTATACGCTATGGTGCTGATGTGCATTTGAAACTGGCAGACTTGAAGAGCGACAGCTATATGTGAGGGCATTTAACCATGTAACCACAAAATGAAGGCAGATGGTACGACAGCAGGGCAGTTTCTCACAATCCGAGTAAGCGGTATTGAAGTGGTGCGGTATCCTTCAGTAGGAGCTGGCACTTGACAGTTCCGAAAGGAGTACGAAGAATCCGTTATATCTTGGTTGGGCAAGGCGGACAAGGTGGATGGGAACCGGATTTTACGCCTCGAGGAGGCGGTGGAGGTGGGAGGATATTTCACCACTGAGCAGTCTGGACGTTACACTGGACAGGGCATACCGTGGATAATACCGTCTGCTAGTGCTGGATTTTAACACTCTTTGGTGGAGTGTATAAACAAGGTTTAGACACCGTGACTCGGTTCGATTCGTTCGCTAACACGGACGGTCTCCGCTGCGTAATGGATTTCAGAAACTATAACAATCATCTTTATAGTAATGGTGGAGATGGCGGCTCCTGGCGGGGCGGCATACAGCAGTTCGTCTTCGGGTCCAAACGGAAATGACGGTAGCGGTTCGTATCCAAAGCATCTCTGAAGGACGGAGGGGAGACAAAACTACTTATTATTTCGTGCAGTATTAGACACAGTTATGGACAGCATACAAAGCACTACAGGTTTTAATGGAGTTCTGTATTCAACCGGAGGCATGGCGGGAAATAGGGGAATAATGATTCAGAAGGTGCAAGTGGAACGGATGGATTTTAGGCAATGGCGGTAACGGAGCAAAATGCCAGAGGTGTACTGGCGGCTCACGTGTCGGCAGTGGTCGCGGTGGAACTGGCTGTATCTACACAGCATGGGGTTCTTCCATGAATGACGGAGCCAAAGCCACTAGCTGAATGTTGTGCATGAAAGGAATTTCCAGAAATGGAGTTCAGCACTAAAGATTTACCTAAAAGGAAGGAGAGGAAGCAATGAAAAGAGATTTCCTGCGCTAATTCTGCCGAACAAGGACACGGCAGAGCATGAGGTAATGGCTATCACGATTTTTGATAGCCCTACCGGAGCCAGACATGAGAGCAAGGGGCTATCTATGGTGCTACCGCACACGCCATGGAGTCCTCGATGTGGGGATGTAAAAGAGCCGTGTATCTACAAAGATGGGGCTTTTACAATCTCAAAATGAAGGAAATAAAGTGAGGACGAAAAGAGGCGAGCTGCAGCTTGTCCGTGTAGGAGAAGAGCCGGCCGAAAGGATTCCTTCGCAGGCAGAGGAAATCAAGAGCTTAAGCGACAGAACGAGGAGAGCTTAGGCAGACCGTAAACAGCCTTGTGCTTGATTCGTTAGGAGGTGAGTAGGATGTATGAAACGCTTTTAGGACTGGCAAGAGATGGACTGCTAAACAAAAGGATGTTGGACAGGGCAGTCAAGAAAGGATGGATTACCAAGGCACAGGAGGAAGAGATTCTCTGCATGTGCCGCAGAGGAGAAAAGAAACAGGAGAGGGGTGAATCATGATGAGAACTAATAACGGATGAAACAGTTTCTCGCTACAATAGTTGGCGTTATCTTTTGCAAGCAATGGATTCTTTCAGCTACTTATGCTTATGTATCAATCCAGGGAAAAGGAGAAAGAGCGGAAGAGACTGGAAGAAGCTCAAAAAAGTCTTATTAAAAAAGAGCAGTTCGATGCGCTGTGTCACTGTCACAGGCATTGCGATGTTCAGAATCGCAAGAGAAGCCAAGAGGGTACATTGATAGGGGGTTCATTACATCGGAAGAGTATCACACCTTAAAGCACAATCTGTATGACCCTTATGAAGCGTTAGGCGGTAACGGAATAGGCTAGAAATAGCATGGGAGAGGTTGAAGAGCTTCCCATGCACGAAGGAAAGAAACAAGATTATTCAGAATAATAGGAGGAAAACAAAATGGATTTTGGAATTGGAAGCGTAGTAGCAATCACAGTTATCACTTACCTTATCGGTATGGGGTGCAGGTCTGTGAAAACTGGATAACAAACATATCCGTAATTTGCGGACTTGTTGGAGCAGTCCTGGCGTGGTAGGTATGCAGACAATGGCGGACTTTCCCGCAAAGGATGTACGTAATGCTGCAGCCGTGGGGATTGTATCCGGACTAGCTCTCTACAGGCGCAAATCAGATGAAAGCAGCTTTCCGGCAAATAATTATATTTTTAAAGAGCCTGCAGGAGGCAATCCTGCATTTAACTATACTTTTATAAAAAGGAGAAAGACTATGAGAAAAATGGACCTATGCAAAGATATGAAGGAATCGACAGAGACGCATCTGTGCAGATTGTTCCCGGAGCAATACAGTTGATAACAGCCCTCGCTCAAAGGGGAGTAAAGAGAGGACGAGGAGAGGATGACACCCACTCACGGACCAGAGTGACACCGAATCCGGATATTAGCACGGGTCCCGGAATCGGTTTGAAGAAGTAAATGCTTTTGGGGAGACATTGTTCTCCCCTATTGAGAGTTGAGAAAAATCTGAGAAAGTTGAGAAGCGTTAGAAACTTTTTGAAAAACTTCTCAAAAATCAGAATAGGAGGAAAAATGGCTTATCAAAAGGTAAAAAGCTTTTTAGGGCGGAGGGTATACGTCCATACGGTAGACGGAAAAAGGATTCTTCGTGAAAGCACAAGAGATACTATCAAACGCCCATGCGTGAGGATATAGTCTACTTTTATAGTAGCGAAAAAGAGAGTCGCCCATGTGGGAATTGTAATTGAGTAACAAAGTTAAAGAATGGCCAGTATACCATTAAGACAGTAGAAGAAACACTTCCTCTGCTCGGGAGTAGTAAGAAATGGCGGTGCTATAGCTATCAAGACTTATACATTCTTCCCTGGACAGGGAGAGAAGCATTGACGGATTCGGAAGGCCATTCTTTGGTAGAGACTTGTACTGTGAACGATTTTATCAATGCTGCTATGTTAGAGGGTCGGCTACCTGGAAAAAGGAAGCAATAGAGACCTTGGAAAGCAAACTAGAAATGCCGGAATGAACAACTATACGAAGTATAGCGAATGGTACGGCATGAACGGCGTGTATTAGTGTCAAATCTCTGTATCATGGTAGTATACACAGCTTGTAGCCAACATCAAAAGAATCTATTTACAGGATGGAAGCAAGAAGGAGAGTCTTGGTTCTACTGAGACGAATCCGGGTTCTGTAAAAGGACAGTGGAGCTATATCAATGGCCGCTGGTATGCATCTCGACGATCTCTGGAAGAATGGATTAAAGGATGGTTTTAAACTCGCAGACGATTGGTATTACTGCTTGGTAGAGAGATGGCGGAATGCTATCCGGGCAATGGCTGCAGGACAAAGTGACAAATGGTACCTATCCAGTGACGGATACCGACTGTGGCCACAGGTGCAAAAGTCAAAAAGCGAAAGGACAAGGCTTGTTGTACTTATGTGTGCAGATGGAGTGCTTATAGCCCGGCTCTCTTATCTGTCATGTATGCAAATGATATTGTTTCATTGAAATTGTATTTAGCCTATATTATTCATATGTACTAGGTTTAACCGCCCACAAAACCGCCCACGTTTTAGAGGGAAGATGGCGTATGTTAAAGCCATATATGGCCTTTTTATATGGTTCGGACTCATCAGGTCAAAGCATCCTAAACATAGGAGGAAATCTTCCTCAGTTTCCGTCCCTCTCTCTTATCAGGGCTTCCCTGAGATCAAAACTTCCCAGCTTATTCATTTTAATAGAGTAATTCTATATTATTTTTCTATCCATCAAGGGTATTTGTATGAAGAAAAATCTACGATTCAAGAAGAGCTGCTGCAGTTTGCGATGGGGAGAGCAAAGCCGGCACAAAACTTGTAAAGTCTCCTACAAAAGAAAAAGATGCATCTTAATAGCGGATAGGAGACGGGCTGCAATCAAATTGTGAAAAAACAAACAGAAAAATCCCCTTTGGAGGTGGTCTGTCACAGAAGAGACGGCGACAGTGAGGAAGATCAGGCCACAGTGAAGAAGGCGGAAAAGGGGAGAGTAAAAAGAAGACTGTGTGAATAAAGAAGACGAAGCAGAATAAAGAAGGCAGAAGCAAAAACTGAAACAGCAGTGGAAAGCAACGAAAAGTGGAAGAAATTGTTTCTAATGAGACTTATGAAGAAGGCTCCCAAAACACTGATGTGAAAGGTCTTTGACACTTCTTCCGGAGGTTAATGTGCTGCAGAAAAGTTCGTAGAGAGGTCTGGTACAGATGCTGAGGAAGCCCATGGAATCCACGGAGGTTATGGCAGATGGCTATATGACATTCGTTCCAAAAACTTGTGCGGAGAACGGGATGTCTATGTAATTCTCGATGATTCGTCGTTTTCATTTTGAAAATAGGAGGATATGATTGCAGTTATACTTAGATCCGAATCTAGGAAGATACAATGCTCTTTATATATGAGCGGTAAATGATTTACCGGTTTCCGCCATTTCAGAAGACCGGTTTTGATAAGCATTGTTTTCCCTGATGAAAGATCATATGGAAAGAAGAGGAAAAGTGCCTACCTAACTTCAGAGTGCCTGGATCTCTTAGCGCCTATCGGAAGGGACAAAGAGGAATGAGGTGTTTCTCCCAAAACGGAAAAAACCACTCTTTACCATGAATTGCCCGATCTATTTCTAAAAATCAGCCGGATATGTATGCATAACT
>BNJV01002159.1_pt1 | contig 95766 bp, 170 predicted proteins | sample 8540591 | NCBI WGS metagenome assembly BNJV01 (sample SAMD00202457, study PRJDB9452) | human saliva metagenome | host: Homo sapiens | reverse complement strand
CAAATAAGGTGAAGTTTAGTGCTTTTTCGATTAATTTCGGCATTTCTGTTGGCGTCGTTCTTCGAGTTTTTGTTTGTAAATTTCAAGATCTTCTTCTTTAAAAGAAAAACCCACAATTTGGACAAAAATTGAGCGGATTCGCTGATTTTTACGACATTCAGGGCAGCGGGTGAGAGCCATTGATGATCCTTTTTAATTATTTTGAATTTATAGACATATTGTAAGTGAAAAAACGTAATGATAAACGTGACATGGATCACAAAATTGAAACAATGTAAAAATTAAAAATTTTTGATTTTTGATGATTTTTCACTTAGAATACCGCCGACGAAGTCTAGCATATGACTAAATTTCGGTATTCATTTATTCCTGAGGAGTATTTTTTTATGTTGTGGTTTTTCTTCTGCGTGGCGTTATTGCTTGCAGGTTATTTCTTTTTATAGTCGTGTCATTGAGCGCATTTTTGTGATCAATCCAAATCGTCAAAACGCCAGCGTATACCATGAATGATGGCGTTGACTATATGCCAATGTCTAAAAACTAAGATTTGGTTAATTCAATTATTAAACATTGCAGGTACAGGTCCAATCTTTTGGTCCGATTCTTGGTGCGTTATACGGACCAGTTGCTATGCTTTGGATCGTCGTTGGTTGTATCTTTGCTGGTGCGGTACACGATTATTTCTGCGGAATGTTAAGTGTGCGTAATGGTGGGGCATCTATGCCAAACCTTGCAGGTAAATACTTAGGTCGTCCAGTTAAAGCATTTCATTAACGTATTAGCTGTTGTGCTTTTTATTATTAGTGGGTGTGGTATTCGTAGCAAGTCCCGGCTCAATTAATGGGTACGATCACAATGGATGTATTCGGTGCTGCTAGCAGGTAGCATTTCTATTAGCAATGCGGAAGAAATCCATCAAGCAGCTGAAGCGGGTGGTATTACCGTTTGGGGTATGGATAAAGCGACTGTTATCAGTGTTTGGACTGCTATCATCTTCATTTACTACATTCTTGCAACATTACTTCCAGTTGATAAAATCATCGGTCGTATCTATCCGTTCTTCGGTGCATTATTGCTCTTTATGTCAGTAGGTATGGTATATGGTTTAGTCAGTGCAGATCTTAGCTCAGCGGATCCAATTTCTTTCTATCGTTCAGTGGACGGTATGTCTTTTGAGAAATTCTTCCAAAACTTTGAAACCCGTGCAGATTTACCATTATGGCCACTCTTGTTCTTAACTATCTCTTGTGGTGCATTATCTGGTTTCCACGCAACACAAAGCCGATTAATGGCTCGTTGTACTGAAAACGAAAAAGAAGCTCGTTTCATTTTCTACGGTGCGATGATCGGTGAAGGTGTGATTGCATTAGTATGGTGTGCGGTTGGTTTAAGTTTCTATGATTCTTTACCAGACTTATTAGCTGCAATTAAAGCAGGTTCTCCTTCTAAAGTGGTTTATGATTCTTCTATCCACTTCTTAGGTTTTGTTGGTGGTATTTTTGCAGTGTTAGGGTGTAGTTGTTCTTCCAATTACATCAGGTGATACAGCATTCCGTGCAGCACGCCTTGTTATTGCAGAATTTTTCCATTTAGAACAAAAAACCTTAGCTAAACGTTTAATGATTGCTGTTCCATTATTTACGCTTGGTTTTATCGTATCAAAAATCGACTTTCTCAATCTTATGGCGTTACTTCACTTGGGCAAACCAAACCACAGCGATGGTAATGTTATGGACTGCAGCAGCATACTTATACCGTTATAATAAATTCCACTGGGTATGTACAATTCCTGCGGTATTTATCAGTACAGTATGTTTCACTTACCTAGCATACAACAAAATTGGTTTCGGTTTAGACTATCAATTATCTGTTTATATCGGCTTAGGCTTAACAGCTCTTTGTTTAGTATTATTCTTCACACAGCTTAAAACCATTAGGGTGATCGTGACGAAGAAGCTTATGTAAATAACTAGTCAAATTGAGTTAAAAATTGAAAAAAACCGTTTGAGGAAAAACCTCAAACGGTTTTTGATTTATTTATTACCAAAATTTACCAATCTTTTACGTTTTAATTGCTTGCAAGTTAAGGGCTACAACCGATAAACTTACGCAAAGTGGTGAAAAAGTGGAATTTTGTGGAGAAATTCTGCTAATTTTTTTCTAAAAATAAACGTTTAAAGGTGAAAAATGTTTCGTGGTGCAGCAGCGGTAAATTTAGATGCGAAGGGTCGTGTAGCGATTCCTACGCGTTATCGTGCTGAAATCATGGAAAAGAACCAAGGCCAAATGGTTTGTACCGTTGATATTCGTCAGCCTTGTTTATTGCTTTTATCCTTTAGATGAATGGGAAAAAAATCGAACAAAAACTACTTTCACTTTCCAACTTTGACCCAAATCAACGACGCTTACAACGTGTGATGCTCGGTTATGCCACAGAATGTGAAATGGATGCGCAAGGTCGTATCTTATTAAGTGGGTCCCATTACGTCAACACGCAAAAATTAGAAAAAAAGGCTTAATGTTGGTAGGGGCAGTTGAACAAATTTGAAATTTGGAGCGATACTGAATGGTACGCACAAATTGATGAAGATATCGAAATTGGCTCAAGCGCTGAATTCGGTGCTTCTGAAGAACTAAAAAAATGCTGTCATTATAGAACAGCAGCACTAGCAGGATAAGCGGTGCTTGCACCGCTCTATCTTCTTTATCGATTTTGATTTAACTGTTTACTTTTTACTTATGACTACGCAAAATTCCTTTTCTGCACCTGAACATATCACGGTTTTGCTTCACGAAGCGGTGAATGGTTTGTCGTTGAAAGAAAATGGAATTTATATCGATGGTACCTTTGGTCGTGGTGGTCATTCTCGTCTAATTCTCTCCCAACTTTCTGAAACATGGTCGTTTAATTGCTGTTGATCGCGATCCACGTGCGATTGCTGAAGCTGAAAAAAATTCAAGACCCTCGTTTTTCATATTGAACATAATAGCTTTTCTCACATTCCAGATATCTGTCAAAAACTCGATTTAGTTGGTAAAATTGACGGCATTTTGCTGGATTTAGGGCGTATCATCTCCACAGCTTGATGAAGCCAGAGCGTGGTTTCAGTTTTATGAAAGATGGCCCGTTAGATATGCGCATGGATACCACACAAGGTTTATCAGCGGCAGAGTGGCTAAAACAGGTATCTGTTGATGATTTAACTTGGGTGTTAAAAAACCTTTCGGTGAAGAGCGTTTTGCAAAACGAATTGCGACTGCCATCGTAGAATTTAATAAAAGTGCGGTCAAAAATGGCACTAGAATGTTTAAGTCGTACTTCTCAGCTTGCTGAATTAATCGCTCAAGCTGTACCGTTTAAAGATAAACATAAGCATCCAGCGACTCGTAGTTTCAAGCCATTCGAATTTATATTAATGCGGAATTAGATGAGTTAGAAAGTGTATTAAATTCTGCATTAGATATGTTGGCACCAGAAGGGACGTTTATCGATTATCAGTTTCCATTCACTTGAAGACAGAATGGTAAAACATTTCATGCGTAAACAAAGTAAAGGTGAGGATATCCCAAGAGGTTTACCATTACGTGAAGATCAAATTCAACGTAATCAAAAAGTTAAAAAAATCATTGGTAAAGGCAATTCAGCCAAGTGAGGCAGAAATTTCAGCGAAATCCACGCTCAAGAAGTGCGGTGTTACGTATTGCGGAAAGGGTGAAATAAGATGTTAGAAAAATAGCGAACGTTATCCTTTACAACATATTCTCGTTGAAGATATTTTTTTCTTCTAATAAATTAATTGTCGTCCTACTTTTTATTAATTTTAGCTTCTGCAATGGGCACGATTTGGATGACGCATCAAACACGAGGCTCGATTTCTGAAAAACGGGCAGTTGGTATTACAACACCAAGCCCTTGAAAACGAATATCGCAATTTGCAATTACAAGAAGCAACCGAAAGTGATAATACAAGAGTTGAATCCATTGCAATCGGTACATTAAAAATGCAACGTGTTCAAAGTGAACAAGAAGTGGTTATTTTTGAATAGGGATTTTGAATAAAAATGGTTAGATTTAATTCCTCTAAGAAACCAGGAAAGCCAAAGAAAACAATTAGAAAATTGGCTCAACCTGCGTCAGTAAAAACCAAACAAACCGAAAGATGGTGTTTGAGAAAATGTTTCCTTCGTGGTCGTTATCTTATCGCGACAAGTTTTATTTTCTTAGGATTAGGCGCATTAGTGGCTCGTGCTGCTTATGTGCAATCTGTTAATTCTGAAACCCTTTCTGGTGAAGCGGACAAACGTTCATTACGTAAAAGATGACGTGCTTTCTGTTCGTGGTTCAATTTTAGATCGTAACGGTCAATTGTTATCGGTGAGTGTGCCGATGAGTGCGATCGTGGCTGAACCTCGTTTAATGTTAAAAGAAAATGCATTAGATGATAAAGAACGTATCAAAGCGCTTGCTAACGAATTAAATATGACACCAGCTGAGTTGGTGAAAAAATTGAGAAAAATCCAAAAATCAGGTTTCTTGTATTTAGCACGTCAAGTAGAAGCGGGCAAAGCAAATTATATCCGTGACCTCAAAATTAAAGGTATTTCATTAGAAACTGAACCACGTCGTTTTTATCCACGTGTAGAAGAAGCGGCTCAATTAATCGGCTTTACCAACATTGATGGTAAAGGGATTGAAGGGGTTGAGGCAGTTTTCAACTCAATGCTAGTGGGTAAAGACGGTGCGCGTGTTGTTCGTAAAGACAAACGTGGTAACGTGGTTGAACATATTGCCGATGAGAAAAAATACGATGCACAAGATGTCACCTTAAGTATTGATGAAAAATTGCAATCCATGGTGTATCGTGAAATCAAAAAAGCGGTAACTGAGAACAAAGCTGAATCTGGTACTGCGGTGTTGGTAGATGTGCGTACGGGTGAAGTATTAGCAATGGCAACCGCGCCTTCTTACAACCCAAATAACTTGGCTAATGTGAAAGATGAATTAAAAACGTAACCGTGCGATTACGGATACTTTTGAACCAGGTTCGACAGTAAAACCTTTCGTTGTTTTGACCGCACTTCAACGTGGTGCAGCGAGACGTGATGAAGTGATTAATACAGGTTCATTTACCGTAAGTGGTAAAGAAATTGTGGACGTGGCACCTCGCCCACAACAAACCTTAGATGAAATTTTGATTAACTCCAGTAACCGTGGTGTGAGCCGTCTTGCGTTACGTATGCCACCTTCAGCATTAATGGAAACTTACCAAAATGCAGGGCTTTAGGGTAAAGATACTGAGTTAGGCTTAATCGGTGAGCAACGTGGGTGTATTAAATGCAAACCGTAAACGTTGGGCCGATATCGAACGTGCAACAGTGGCTTATGGTTATGGTATTACTTCAACACCATTACAAATTGCGCGTGCCTATGCTACTTTAGGTAGCTTTGGGATTTATCGTCCACTTTCTATCACTAAAGTTGATCCGCCGGTTATTGGTCAACGTGTTTTCTCTGAAAAAATCACGAAAGACGTCGTGGGTATGTTAGAAAAGTGGCGATCAAAAATAAACGTGCGATGGTTGAAGGTTATCGTGTTGGTGCGAAAACAGGTACAGCGCGTAAAATTGAAAATGGTCACTATGTTAATAAATATGTGGCATTTACAGCGGGTATTGCACCAATTAGCGATCCACGTTATGCACTCGTTATTTTGATCAACGATCCGAAAGCAGGACAGTACTATGGTGGTGCGGTATCTGCGCCAGTATTCTCAAGCATTATGGGCTATGCATTACGCGCAAATGGTATTGCGCCAGATGCAGAACCAACAGAAAAAACAGCAAGACGCACTGTTCGCTTAAGCGATCAAAAACTTGAAAAAATGAATTAAGAAAAGGCAAAACAATGAAAAATTGACCGCACTTTTTGATCTTCCGGTGCTTTCAGACATGAATGTGAAGGCGATGGTGTTAGATAGCCGCAAAGTAACTCAAGGTGATCTATTTGTGGCAGTAAAGGGCATCGTTTTGATGCGAGTCAATTTGTTCCTCAAGCTATTTCTTCTGGTGCAAGTGCGGTCGTTTTAGAGACAGATTTAGAAAACGAGCATTTGAGCATCCAATGGCAAAATAATGTGCCAGTGATTCATTTCAATCATTTATCAGCTAATCTTTCAGCATTGGCTGGTCAATTTTATGACAATCCTTCCGAAAAATTGACTTTAGTTGGTGTGACTGGAACAAATGGTAAAACTACCGTTTCTCAATTATTAGCACAATGGGCTACGCTATTAGGTCATAAAGCCGCTGTTATGGGCACCATTGGCAATGGTTTATTAGGTCAAGTCAAAGAAGCTAAAAATACCACAGGTTCAGCTGTTGAAGTTCAAGAAAGTCTGGCTGATTTTGTAGAGAAAGGCGCAGATTTTGCTTCTATCGAAGTATCTTCACATGGTTTAGTTCAACATCGTGTTGAAGCGCTCAAATTTAAAGCCGCTATTTTTACCAATTTAAGTCGTGATCATTTGGATTATCACGAGACAATGGAAAAATATGCAGAAGCTAAAAAACGCTTTTTCATTGATTTAGCGCCCGAATTACAAATTCTTAATGCTGACGATCCAATTGGAGCCGCATGGTTAAGTGAATTACCAAATGGTATCGCAGTCAGCTGTCACCCAGATTTCCATCCAACATCTAAACAATGGCTTTATGCTACGCAAATTCGTTTTACTCATGAAGGTGCAGTCATTGATGTTGCATCAAGTTGGGGAAATGGCACATTACATAGCCCATTAATTGGCGCTTTTAACGTGAGTAATCTGTTGTTAGCCACGGCTGTTTTATTGGCTTTAGGTTATTCTTTCGATGATCTTATCCGTACGGTTTCACAGTTAAAAGGGGTAAAATGGAAGAATGGAATTAATTAAAAAAAGCAGGTAAAACCAACCGTTATCGTTGATTATGCGCATACCCGGATGCATTAGAAAAAGCCCTTAAATGCCGCGCGTGAACATTGCAAAGGTAAACTTTGGTGTATCTTTGGTTGTGGCGGTGATCGTGATGCAGGTAAACGTCCACTCATGGCAAAAGCGGCAGAGCAGTTTGCTGATTTAGTCATTGTGACTCAAGATAATCCACGTACAGAAGATCCCAAATAAAATTGAAGCGGATATTCTCACTGGGTTTTAGCCGAATGGAAGATGTTGGTGTAATTCCAGATCGTGAAGAAGCCATCAAATTTACCATTGAGAACGCGGTTGAAAGATGACGTGATCGTGATTGCCGGTAAAGGCCATGAAAACTATCAGATCATTGGGGATAAAACACTTCATTTCTCCGATCAAGAAGTGGCTGAAGCCTATTTAACGAAAAATAAAAAACAGAATGATTAAACTAACTACTCAACAGCTTGCCCAAATTTTAAATGCTAGTCTTATTGGAGATGGGCAGGCCGTTGTTGAAAAATATCAATACGGATACGCGCAAAGCGGTATTTAACTCGCTTTTCTTTGCATTAAAAGGTGAGCATTTTGATGCGCATCAATACTTAGATAAAGCCGTTGAGCAAGGTGCGACAGCCTTAGTTGTGCAAAAAGCTAACACTAACATTGCAACGCCACAATTGGTTGTTGCAGATACGCGCTTAGCCCTTGGTCAATTAGCAAAAATGGTTACGTGAAAAAAATTAATCCTCGTACCGTGGCGATGACAGGTTCATCGGGTAAAACCACAGTGAAAGAGATGACCGCATCCATTTTGCAACAAACAGCAGGCAATCCTGAAGCCGTGTTATTCACTAATGGTAATTTCAACAACGATATTGGCGTACCATTAACGTTATTACGTTTAACCGAACAACATAAATTTGCCGTTATTGAATTAGGGTGCAAATCATCAAGGTGAAATTGATTACACTACGCATCTTGCAGCCTGAAGCTGCATTAGTGAATAATGTGGCAGCTGCACATTTAGAAGGGCTTTTGGTTCACTTGAAGGTGTAGCACGTGCGAAAGGTGAAATCTATCGTGGTTTAACCCCAAAATGGCGTAGCGATTATTAACAGTGAACATAATTATATTGAATTGTGGCAAAAAGAAATTGGCTCTCATGCCATTCAATATTTTAATGGTCGCGATTACAAAGCTGAAAATGTAAAACATTCACCTAATGGCTCAACCTTTACGTTAGTTTCGCCAAAAGGCAGCATTGAAATTAATTTGCCTTATTTAGGTGAGCATAATGTAAAAAATGCCTTGGCCGCAACGGCACTTGCTATGAATGTGGGCGCGAGTCTTGCTGATGTAAAAGCAGGTCTTGAACATCGTTCTCAAGTAAAAGGAAGATTATTCCCGATTCAAGTGAATGAAAAATCTGCTGTTATTAGATGATACTTACAATGCGAATGTTGATTCTTTACAAGCTGCGATTGATGTTTTAAAAGGTTATGATGCTTTCCGTATTCTACTTGTGGGCGATATGAAAGAATTAGGCGAGGATAGTCTAAAATGCCATCAAGAAGTGGGTGAGCATGCAAAACAAGCTAAATTAGATTTAGTGCTTTCTTACGGAACAGAAAGTGCGGTCATTTCTGAGGCTGTTTTGGGAAAACATTTTACAGATAAAGCTGAATTGACAGCTTATGCGTTAGATATTATTAAACAGAAATTACAAGAAAACCAAAAAGTCGTCGTATTAGCGAAAGGCTCGCGCTCAATGAAAATGGAAGAGACGATTTATTCATTAAAGGATAGCTTTATGTTAGTTTGGCTTGCTGAATACTTAGTTCGCTATGAAACGGCATTTAATGCCATTTCCTATATTACCGTACGTGCGATTTTGGCATTATTGACCGCACTTTTCATTTCTTTATGGATTGGTCCGAAAGTGATCAAACGCCTTCAAATTTTAAAATTTGGCCAAGAAGTGCGTAATGACGGTCCTGAAAGTCACTTTGCGAAAAAAGGCACCCCAACCATGGGCGGTGTGATGATTTTATTCTCCATTGGTGTGAGTACGTTATTATGGGCTAACTTAACGAATCCTTATGTTTGGATTTGCTTATTTGTGTTGTTTGGCTACGGTGCAATTGGCTTTGTAGATGATTTCCGTAAAATTACACGTAAAAATACCGATGGTTTAATTGCGCGTTGGAAATATTTCTGGATGTCAGTAGTCGCATTAGTGGCGATCATTTGGTTGTATTGGTTAGGTCATGATACCGATGCAACTCGTTTAGTGATTCCATTCTTCAAAGATATCATGCCACAATTAGGCCTATTCTATATTGTGTTGTCTTACTTTGTGATTGTGGGCACAGGCAATGCGGTAAACTTAACCGACGGTTTAGATGGTCTTGCGATCATGCCAACAGCGTTAGTGGCAGGTGCATTTGCTTTGATTGCGTGGGCGACCGGTAATGTTAATTTTGCCGAATACTTACATATCCCTTATATCAAATATAGTTCTGAAGTTGTGGTGTTCTGTACTGCAATCGTAGGGGCTGGCTTAGGATTCTTATGGTTTAACACTTATCCGGCTCAAGTCTTTATGGGCGATGTAGGTTCTCTAGCACTTGGTGGCGCACTTGGTGTTGTTGCTATCCTTGTCCGCCAAGAATTCTTATTAGTGATTATGGGCGGTGTATTTGTTGTTGAAGCCTTGTCTGTGATTTTGCAAGTGGGTTCTTACAAATTAAGAAAACAACGTATTTTTAGAATGGCACCAATTCATCACCACTTTGAATTAAAAGGTTGGCCAGAACCAAGAGTGATTATTCGGTTTTGGATTATATCCTTGATGTTGGTGTTGATGGGGCTTGTAACGCTCAAACTAAGATAATTTTTGTAGGGTGCACTTGTTTGCACCCTGCGTGATCCCAGAATACGAGAGAAGAAAAACAACATGACAACTCTATATCAAAATAAAACTATCACCATTATAGGCCTTGGGAAAACAGGCCTTTCTTGCGTTGAATATCTTCAATCTCAACAAGCTAACATCCGAGTGATTGATACACGTCAACATCCAGCAGGCGCGGAGAAATTACCTAAAAATGTTCCCTTACATACAGGTAGCCTAAATCAACAATGGTTACTTGAAAGCGATATTATTGTCATTAGCCCAGGACTTGCCGTAAAAACACCTGAAATTCAGACCGCACTTTCAGCGGGTGTGGAAGTGATTGGGGATATTGAATTATTCTGTCGAGCTGCCACCAAGCCAATTGTCGGGATTACAGGCTCTAACGGTAAAAGCACTGTAACAACATTGGTCTATGAAATGGCAAAAGCGGCCGGAATAAAAGTGGGAATGGGTGGAAACATTGGTATTCCTGCGTTGTCATTATTAAATGAAGATTGCGATCTTTATGTATTAGAGCTTTCCAGTTTCCAACTTGAAACTACTTACAGTTTGAAAGCGGCTGCAGCGACTGTGCTTAATGTGACTGAAGATCACATGGATCGCTATGTGGATTTAGAAGATTATCGTCAAGCCAAATTACGCATTTACCACAATGCAGAAACTGCGGTGGTGAATTTAGAAGATAAACTCACTTTTGGCGAAGGTGAAAATCAAGCTAAGAAAGTGGTGTCTTTTGCTGAAAATCAAGCTGATTACTGGCTAAAAACCGAAAACGGTAAACAGTACTTAATGGCGAAAGAAGAAGTGATTTTACCTTGTAGTGAAGCCACTTTAGTTGGTCGTCATAATTACATGAATATTTTAGCCGCAACAGCATTAGCGCAAGCAGTAGGCATAAATTTAGAGGCAATTCGAACCGCACTTCGTCAATTTAAAGGCCTAGATCATCGTTTCCAATTGGCCCATCAAGCGAATGGTGTTCGTTGGATCAATGATTCTAAAGCGACTAATGTCGGCAGTACCGTTGCGGCATTGGCTGGTTTATATGTTGAAGGAACATTACATCTTTTATTAGGTGGTGATGGTAAAGGCGCAGATTTTTCTGAACTCGCTGATTTAATCAATCAACCTCATATTTCAACATATTGCTTTTGGTCGTGATGGTAAACAACTTGCAGCACTTTCAAGTCAAAGCCATTTGTTTGAAACCATGGAACAAGCCATTTCATTTTTACGACCACGTTTAAAATCAGGTGATATGGTGTTATTATCTCCTGCTTGTGCAAGTTTGGATCAATTTGCCTCTTTTGAAAAACGTGGCGAAGAGTTTACTCGTTTAGCAAAATTAGCTTAAAGAATTAGGGTAGTAATGGAATTTATCAATAAAATTAAACAAAATTATGAGCAATGGGCGAGAGTGACTCCTCAAGGATTACTTTACGATCGCGCATTGTTTTTGGCTTTTGTCGTGCTCTTGCTGATTGGTTTAGTGGCGGTAACTTCTGCTTCGATGCCTTACAGTGCACGCGTATTTAATGATACATTCTATTTTGCAAAAACGTGATGCCGTTTATGTTTTGCTTTCTTTTGCAACCTGCTATTTAACGCTCCAAATTTCTTCCTCTCAATGGGAAAAAGTGGCACGCTAAAAATTTTTCTTATTAGCCATTGTTTTATTAATACTGGTTCTTGGTATTGGTACTTCTGTTAATGGTGCAAAACGTTGGATTTCTTTAGGGATTTTTAAATTTCCAGCCCGCAGAATTTGCGAAGATTAGCGTTAACCTGTTTCCTCGCGAGCTATTTTACGCGTCGTTATGATGAAGTACGTGGTAAAAAAATTCAGTGCAGCTAAGCCTTTCATTGTGATGGGGCGTATTAGGGATATTCTTACTAGCTCAGCCTGACTTAGGGAGTACCGTTGTACTTTTCGTTATTACCTTTGGCATGCTTTTTATTGTCGGTGCGAATTTTTTTGGCAATTTATTTTTGCTAATTGGTACAGGCATACTTCTCTTTGTATGGCTGGTTCTCTCAGCCTCTTATCGTTTAAAAACGTTTTACCGGTTTCTTAGAGCCATTTAAAGATCCATACGGAACAGGATTCCAGCTGACTAACTCTTTGATGGCCTTTGGTCGTGGGTGAAATTAGTGGGGAAGGCCTCGGTAACTCGATTCAAAAACTTGATTATCTTCCTGAAGCGCATACTGACTTTATCATGGCGATTATTGGTGAAGAGTTCGGTTTTATTGGTATTTTGGTGGTTGTGATTCTCTTAGGGTTATTGATTTTCCGAGCGATGAAAATCGGACGTGAATCACTCATGTTAGAACAACGTTTCCGTGGCTTTTTGCTTTAGGTATTAGTTTCTGGATTTTCTTCCAAGGTTTCGTCAATCTTGGCATGGCCTTAGGGATGTTACCAACAAAAGGTTTAACTTTCCCATTAGTGAGTTACGGTGGTTCAAGTATCATTATTATGTCGGCAACTGTAGGGATTTTATTGCGTATTGACCATGAAAATAGATTACAACGAGGTGGTCAAGCGCGTTTGAGAGATGATTAGGAATATTTATGAGTAAAAAACTATTAGTTATGGCAGGGTGGTACTGGTGGACATGTTTTTCCCCGCCATCGCGGTTGCTCAAACCTTACAAAAAGAAGGTTGGGAAATTTGTTGGTTAGGCACCAAAGATCGCATGGAAGCACAGCTTGTACCAAAGCATGGTATTCCGATTCGATTTATTCAAATTTCAGGCTTGCGTGGTAAAGGCATTAAAGCATTACTTGGCGCGCCTTTTGCTATTTTAAGAGCAGTATTGCAAGCTCGTAAAATTATCAAAGAATATCAACCTAATGCGGTATTAGGTATGGGCGGTTATGTATCTGGCCCAGGTGGCATCGCTGCAAAACTTTGTGGAGTGCCGGTTATTTTACATGAACAAAATGCCGTAGCGGGCTTTAACCAATGAATGGTTAGCAAAAAAATTGCGACACGTGTATTACAAGCTTTTTCCAACTAGCATTCAAAGATGCCGAAGTGGTAGGAAACCCCGTTCGCCAAGATTTATTTGAAATGCCATTGCCACAAGCGCGTTTTTCAGAAAGAACGGGAAAATTAAGAGTGCTTGTCGTAGGCGGTAGCCAAGGGGCTCGCGTACTCAATCAAACGATTCCACAAGTGGTTGCGCGTTTAGCCAATAAATTAGAAGTGCGTCATCAAGTAGGTAAAGGATCTGTTGAAAGTGTGACCGCACTTTATGGTGAACACGCCGGCTCGGTCAAAATTACAGAATTTATTGATGATATGGCAGAAGCTTACGCGTGGGCAGATGTGGTGATTTGTCGTTCTGGTGCCTTAACAGTATGTGAATTAGCTGCAGTGGGGACTCCAGCAATTTTTGTGCCATTCCAGCACAAAGATCAACAACAATATTTAAATGCGAAAATATCTTGCCGATGTAGGTGCAGCAAAAAAATCGTTCAGCAAAATGAATTAAATGCGGATGTGTTGGTTGATTTCTTAGAAAAAACAGATCGTGAAACCTTGTTAGCGATGGCGATTAAGGCAAAAGAAATGTCAGCACCATTAGCGGCTAAACGTGTAGCTGATGTCATTGTAGAGAATGCGAAATAAGAACAGAGAAGTTGAGGGATAGTAAATAAAAACCCTTAACCTAAAAGTGCGGTTAAAAATAAAGGTGAAATAATATGAAACATATTTCGGACGAAATTAGAAAAGATTATCCCTGAGATGCGTCGGGTTCAACAAATTCATTTCATTGGTATCGGTGGTGCCGGTATGAGTGGGATTGCCGAAATTTTTATTAAATGAAGGTTATGATATCTCTGGTTCCGATATTGCAGATGGTGTCGTGACTCAGCGTCTTGCTCAAGCTGGCGCAAAAATTTTTCATTGGTCACCAAGCGGAAAAATGTGCAAGGGGCAAGTGTCGTTGTTGTATCAAGCGCGATCCATGAAGATAATCCAGAATTAATCGCGGCTAAACAAAATCGTATTCCAGTGATTCAGCGAGCACAAATGTTGGCTGAAATTATGCGTTTCCGTCATGGTATTGCAGTAGCAGGTACTCACGGTAAAACTACAACGACAGCCATGATTTCGATGATTTATACTCAAGCGAAACTGGATCCAACTTTCGTTAATGGTGGTTTAGTTAAATCAGCCGGTAAAAATGCGCATTTAGGGGCAAGCCGTTATTTAATCGCTGAGGCAGATGAAAGTGACGCCTCTTTCTTACACTTACAGCCGATGGTTTCTGTTGTGACCAATATTGAACCGGATCATATGGATACCTATGAAGGTGACTTTGAGAAAATGAAAGCCACCTATGTAAAATTCTTGCATAACTTACCGTTCTATGGCTTAGCAGTGATATGTGCTGATGATGCTGTGTTAATGGAACTTGTTCCTCAAGTTGGACGTCAAGTATTAACCTATGGTTTCAGTGAACATGCTGATTATCGTATAGAAGATTATGAACAAACCGGTTTCCAAGGTCATTACACTGTAGTTTGTCCAAGTGGTGAACGCATTAATGTATTATTGAATGTACAGGTAAACACAATGCGTTAAATGCGACAGCGGCACTTGCAGTAGCAAAAGAAGAAGGCATTGGCAATGAAGCGATTTTAGAAGCGCTTGCTGATTTCAAGGGTGCAGGCAGACGTTTCGACCAATTAGGCGAGTTTATTCGTCCAAATGGTAAAGTACGCTTAGTGGATGATTATGGTCATCACCCAACAGAAGTTGGCGTGACCATCAAAGCAGCACGTGAAGGCTGGGGAGATAAACGTATTGTGATGATTTTCCAACCTCACCGTTATTCACGTACTCGAGATTTATTTGATGATTTCGTGCAAGTATTATCCCAAGTGGATGCATTGATTATGTTAGATGTTTATGCGGCAGGAGAAACGCCAATCGTTGGTGCAGATAGTAAAGCACTTTGTCGTTCTATTCGTAATCTAGGAAAAGTTGATCCAATTTTAGTTTCAGATACGGAACAACTCGGTGATGTGTTAGATCAAATTATTCAAGATGGCGATTTAATTCTTGCCCAAGGTGCGGGAAGTGTAAGCAAAATTTCTCGTGGTTTAGCAGAACGTTGGAAAGCATAAATACATCGAAAAAAATAACCGCACTTTTTCGATGAAGAATAAAAAAAGAAAAACAGGATAAAAACAATGAATTTAAAACAAGAAAAATTGCCGTGTTGTTAGGCGGCACATCAGCTGAACGTGAAGTTTCTCTTAATTCTGGTGCAGCCGTGTTAAACGCATTAGTGAGTCAAGGTTATAATGCACAAGGTATCGATCCTAAAGAATATAATGTCGCGAATTTAAAAGCAGATGGTTTTGATCGCGTCTTTTAACATTTTACATGGTCGCGGTGGTGAAGATGGCACCATGCAAGGTTTATTAGAACAAATCGGTTTTACCTTACACTGGTTGTGGCGTGATGGCTTCAGCGTTAACCATGGATAAAATGCGTACTAAAATGTTATGGAAAGCCTTTGGTTTACCTGTTGCCGATATGGAGATCGTGACCAAAGAAAACGCTCACGAACTAAACCCACAAGCTGTGGTCGAAAAATTAGGTTTACCTTTGATGGTTAAGCCATCTCTTGAAGGTTCAAGTGTGGGTTTAACGAAAGTAAAAGCAGTCGAAGAATTAAAAAGTGCGGTCGATTATGCACTTAAATTTGATAACACCATTTTGATTGAAGAATGGTTAGCGGGTGATGAATTAACTGTACCTGTTTTAGGTGGCGAAGTATTGCCGGCTGTTCGCATTGTGCCAGAAGGTGAGTTTTATGATTACGATGCGAAATATATTTCAGATAACACTCAATATTTTTGCCCTGCGGGCCTTTCAGCTGAACGTGAGCAAGAATTAGCGAAATTAGTTAAACGTGCTTATGACGTCGTGGGTTGTCGTGGTTGGAGCCGCATTGATGTGATGACTGATGCACAAGGTAATTTCCGTTTAGTCGAAGTAAACACAAATCCTGGCATGACAAGTCACAGTTTGTTCCCTAAATCTGCGTCAACAGTCGGCATTTCATTTGAACAACTCGTCGTGAAAATTTTGGAGTTGAGTGCGTAATGAATGTAATTAAGCGCAAAAATACACCGCCAACGCAATTTGGTCGCTCATCTAATGGAGAAGGTAAATTCCGTTTTATGTTGCAGATTAAACTTGCTTTGGTGTTACTTTTGTGCGGGGTTAGGGGTATTTCGTTTATTCAAACTGGCAAAAGTTGGCTCGAAAGCTTAGACGGTGATAGAAAAATTACAGCCTATGCCTTAGTGGGCCAAAATGAATTTACCACTTATCCGGATGTGCAAGACGTATTACTCAAAATGGGTTCACTTAAGGGCTTCTGGGGACAAGACGTTAAGCAAATTCAAGAGCAGCTTGAAACGATCCCTTGGGTAAAAGGTGCGGTAGTTCGCAAAATTTGGCCAAATCGTTTAAGTATCTGGTTATCAGAATATCAGCCAGTCGCCATTTGGAACAAAAACAGAGTTTGTTACAAAAGATGGAACAGTTTTTCCAATTGCCGATGGATAAGTTAAAAAGAAAAAGGTTTTTACCTTATTTAGGTGGTCCCAGATTATCAAAGCTTGAAAAGTATTAGAAGCTTGGAATCAAATTTTTCGCTGATTTTAAAAGCGAAAAATTTAGTGGTTAAAGGTGTGCGAATTGATGATCGTGGTGCGTGGCAAGTTACGCTAGATAATGATATAGTATTGAAACTTGGGCGCGGAGATTGGAAACCAAAATTAGATCGATTTGTAACGATTTATCCCACAAATTGAAGTGCCTGAAGGTAAACGAATTGATTATGTAGATTTGCGCTATGCATCTGCATCAGCAGCGGTTGGATTGACAGAGAAATAAAAAAATAATTCATTGGGTGTAATAAGAAAATGGCAAAAGAGTTGGAACCGAAAAGTAATTGTAGGTCTTGAAGTTGGTACATCAAAAAGTTGTTGCTGTCGTTGGGGAAGTGCTTCCTGATGGCGTAGTAAATGTACTTGGCGTGGGTAGTTGTCCATCGAAAGGGATTGATCGTGGCAGTATTACTGATTTAGATGCCGTTGTTAACTCTATCCAACGTGCTATTGAAGCGGCTGAATCAATGGCTGATTGCCAAATTATGAGCGTGACTCTTGCGATTACAGGTGAACATATTCAAAGCCTGAATGAGAGCGGCTTTTGTTGCTATTTCTGAAAATGAAGTGACTCAAGATGAAATTGATGATGCTTTACATACAGCGAGCTCAGTGAAATTACCTGAGGGTCTTTCTTTATTACACATCATTCCACAAGAATATGCCGTAGATAAACAAGTTAATATTAAAAATCCATTAGGTTTACAAGGTGTTCGTTTAAAAGCAAACGTACACTTAATTGCGTGTCACCAAGACTGGCAAAATAACTTAAAGAAAAGCAGTTGAGCGTTGCGGATTACAAGTTGATAAAGTTGTGTTTTCCGGCTTTGCAGCAACACATTCTGTTTTAACTGAAGATGAAAAAGATCTTGGTGTTTGCTTAGTTGATTTCGGTGCAGGCACCATGAATATGATGGTTTACACCAATGGCTCATTGCGTTTCAGCAAGGTTATTCCTTACGCAGGAAATATTGTAACCAATGATATTGCCCATGCATGTACCGTTTCTCGTGCAGAAGCAGAACGCATTAAAAGTGAACTATGCAAGTGCATTATATCCGGCACGTTTACATGGTGATAAAAAAATTGAAGTGGCAAGTATTGGTGGTCGAGCACCACGTGCTTTAACAAAAAGTGATTTATCTTTAATCACTTCAGCAAGATATATTGAACTATTAGGCGTTGTTAAGGACGAATTAGATAAGCTCAAAGCAGATTTAGAAACCAAACATATTAAATTTGAATTAATTGCGGGTGTTGTTATCACCGGTGGTGGTGCACAGATTGAAGACTTAAAAGATTGTGCATCAAGTGTATTTGGTTGCCAAGTGCGTATTGGTAGTCCATTGAATATTACAGGCTTAACGGATTATGTAAATCGCCCGCAATATTCAACCGTAGTGGGATTACTACAATATCATCATCAAAATAGTGATAATGATCCAGTGGATAGTAACTATGGCGATGAAGCATTAGGGTAAAAATTCTGGAAAGGCCTTAAAAATATTTTCAATAAAGTGAAATCAGAATTTTGATCATTTTGGCTTTTTCATTTACAATAGAAAAAATTTAACTTTTATTAATGTGCTAGCAGAGTATTAGCAGTAACGGAGAACAGCAAATGTTATACCCAGAGTATGGTGATTTTGAAGAGCAAACAGGTGCACTGATTAAGGTTGTCGGTGTCGGTGGAGGCGGCGGTAACGCAGTTAACCACATGGTTGCTAACATGGTGCAACAAGAATTCAATGGTAATTTCTTGGGCGAAAGTGCAATTGATAGCGAAGAACACGGTAAAATCGTGTTCTATGCGGTGAATACCGATGCGCAAGCATTACGCAAAAGCCAAGTTCAACAAACTGTACAAATCGGTGGTGCAACAACGAAAGGTCTTGGTGCGGGTGCAAACCCAAATGTAGGTCGTAAAAGCGGCTGAAGATGACCAAGAAGAAATCCGTAAAATGCTTGAAGGTGCAGACATGGTCTTTATCGCAGCCGGTATGGGCGGTGGTACAGGTACTGGTGCCGCACCAATCGTCGCTAAAGTCGCGAAAAGAATTAGGTATTTTTAACTGTTGCTGTTGTTACTAAGCCATTTTAGCTTTGAAGGCAAAAAAACGTATGCAATTTGCTGAATTAGGGATTAAAGATCTTTCACAATATGTGGATTCAATGATCATCATTCCTAACCAACAAATTCAAAAAGTTCTCCCGAAAAATGCAACGTTAATTGATGCTTTTGCTGCTGCAAATGACGTATTACGTAACTCTGTTATGGGCATCTCCGATATGATTACCTCTCCTGGTTTAATCAACGTGGACTTTGCAGACGTAAGAACCGTTATGTCTGAAATGGGCCAAGCAATGATTGGTTTCGGTTCAGCTCAAAGTGAACCAGGTGCGGGTCGTGCAGAAGAAGCAGCGCGTCTTGCGATTAAAAATGATTTATTAGAGAAAGTCGATCTTTCTAATGCTAAAGGTATCCTTGTTAATATTACCTCAGGTATGGATCTCGGCTTTGACGAATTTAACGTGGTGGGTGACACAGTAGGTAGCTTTGCATCAGAAGACGCAACTATCGTTGTGGGTACCAGTTTAGTTCCTGAAATGAGCAATGAAATTCGTGTCACGATCGTTGCAACAGGTTTTAGGGTGATGTTGTTGCGGCTGAGCCAGTAGTGATTGCTCGTCCTCAAGCAGCAGTACAACAAGCGCCAGTTCAACAACCTGTAGCGCAAGAAACGATTCAACCACAACCGCCAGTTGGTTTACATGGTTTAGATGCATTAAGACATAATCCACAGCCAGAACCAGCACAGGAACAAAATCCGCAATACGGTAACTTAAATAAACCGCTTGATCCAAGCCGTTTAGAACAGTTAAGAAATAATCCTAATTTCTTTAATCCGGCATCATTTGGTCGTGATGAGAAATAAGAGTAGAAGTAATCTTGTTGTGAAGCAATAAGGTAAAAGAGATGATTAAACAAAGAACATTAAAACAAAGCATTAAAGTCACAGGTGTAGGCTTACATAGCGGTAAAAAAGTAACATTAACGTTGCGCCCGGCTATGCCGAATACTGGTGTGATTTATTGCCGTACTGATCTTAATCCGCCGGTGACTTTTCCCTGCGAATGCGGATTCAGTGCGTGATACGATGCTTTGTACTGCACTTGTGAATGAACAAGGTGTGCGTGTTTCAACCGTAGAACACTTGAACGCAGCATTAGCAGGTTTAGGTATCGATAATATTATTATTGAAGTTGATGCACCTGAAATTCCAATCATGGACGGTAGTGCAAGCCCATTCATTTACTTGCTCTTAGACGCAGGTATTGAAGAACAAAATGCACCGAAAAAATTTATTCGTATTAAGAAAAATGTACGAGTAGAAGACGGTGATAAATGGGCAGAATTTCAAACCTTTATAATGGTTTCCGTTTAGATTTCACAATCGACTTTGATCATCCAGCGATTAGTAAAAATGTACGTAATTATGTGATGGATTTTCTCTGCACAAGCATTTGTACATCAAATTAGTCGATGCAAGAACCTTTGGTTTCATGAAAGATATTGAGTATCTTCAATCTCAAGGTCTTGCGTTAGGGTGGTAGCCTAGATAATGCTATCGTATTAGATGATTACCGAATCTTAAATGAAGACGGATTACGCTTCAGAGATGAATTAGTTCGTCACAAGATGCTTGATGCGATTGGCGATCTGTATATGTGTGGCTATAACATCATCGGTGATTTCAAAGCTTATAAATCTGGTCACGGTTTAAATAATAAGTTACTCCGTGCTGTACTTGCTGATCAGGAAGCGTGGGAATTTGTTACCTTTGAAGATAAGAAACAAGTTCCACAAGGTTATGTTGCCCCTGCGCAGGTACTTATCTAACAATGTTTTGTTGAAAAGCTATACTTCTTTCGGGAGTATAGCTTTTTTTATTTCCCATCTTGCTCTATTATTTTTGTTTTTCTGCGAAGGTAAAGAGCGGTCAAAAAAATAGAGGTATTTTTATATGAAAAAAATTATTTACCGTGCTTCCTCTTGTGCTAGCAACTTCTGCTGCAATGGCATATGAACAGGATAAAACCTATCAATTTACCATATTGCACACTAATGATACGCACGGACATTTTTGGCCGAATGCAAAAGGTGAATATGGCTTTCCAGCTACAAAAACAATTGTTAATCGCGTAAAAGCTGAAGTCGAGCAAAAAGGGTGGCTCTCTCGTTTTATTAAATGCGGGTGATTTTAATACTGGTGTACCTGAGTCAGATATGCAAACAGCAGAACCTGATATTAAAGCAATGAATGCGATGGGCTATGAAGCAACCGTATTAGGTAACCACGAGTTTGATAATCCATTACAAGTACTTGATATGCAAGAAAAAAATGGGCGAAACTTCCCATTCTTATCAGCAAACGTGATTAACACCAAAACCGGTAAAACCTTAGTTAAAACCTTATACCATTTTAAATAAACAAGATCTTAAAATTGCCGTGGTAGGTTTAACCACAGAGGATACTGCAAAATTAGGGTAACCCAGAATACCTTCATAATGTGAAGTTTGAAGATCCAACAACAGTAGCTAAAAGCCACATTAAAAAGAGCTAAATGACGTTAAGCCAGATGTAAAAATCGCTTTAACGCATATGGGCTATTATTATGATGCGAAACATGGTTCAAATGCGCCAGGGTGATGTAAGTCTTGCGCGTAATTTAGATAAAGGCGCATTCGATATGATTATCGGTGGTCACAGCCATGATCCGATTTGTGTGGATGACAAAGGCGTATGGATTAAAGATTATCAACCAACTCAGCCATGTAAACCAGATTTCCAAAATGGTACTTGGATTATGCAAGCCTTTGAATGGGGGCAAAATACGTTGGTCGAGCAGACTTTGAGTTCAAAAAATGGTGAATTAAAAATTAGTGAATTATCAATTAATTCCAGTGAACTTGAAGAAAAAAAGTGAAAAAAAGAAGACGGTAAAACAGAATATGTAAACTATGCCGAAGAGATTCCCACAAGATCCAGAAATGGAAAAAAACTTTTTAAAAATCTTACCAAGATAAAGGTGATGCTTTATTAAGCCAAAAAGTGGGTAAATTAAATGGTAAGTTAGAAGGTGACCGTACCATTATTCGTTTTTGAACAAACTAACCTTGGTCACTTAATTGCAGAAGCACAACGTCAAAAAAAGCGAAAGCAGACATTGGTATCATGAACTCAGGTGGTATTCGTGATTCTATCCAAGAAGGTGATGTGACTTATAAAGATATTTTAAAAATCCATCCATTTGGTAATATTGTGAGCTATTTTGAATTAACTGGTAAAGAATTACTAGATTATTTAAATGTGGTGGCATTGAAAGAAGTGGATTCTGGTGCTTATGCACAATACTCAGGTATCAGCATGACAGTAAATCGTGCGGATAAGAAAGTTGAAAATGTGAAAATTCAAGGCAAACCATTGGATTTAAATAAAACTTACCGTATTTCTGTACCAAGCTATAATGCTGCAGGGTGGAGATGGTTATCCGGTTATGACCAAAAAAATCCAACTTTCGTTAACACTGGTTTTTATTGATGCGGATGTTTTTAAAAAGAATTTTTGAGAAAAAAATTCACCTATTAGTGCTGAAAAATATATCCCTCATAATGAAGTAACCTTTAAATAAGGAATGAAATGGCATTAGATTTATCAGAAATTCGTCAGCAAATTACGCAAATTGATCGCAGCTTGTTAAAGCTGCTTTCAGAGCGTCATCGCCTGGCATATGATGTAGTGAGAAGCAAAGAAGTGACGCAAAAAGCGTTGCGTGATTTAGAGCGTGAGCAACAGCTCTTACAAGAGCTTGTGCAATTTGCTGAAAGTCAAAATTATCAGCTTGAACCACAGTATATTACGTCAGTCTTCCAAAAAAATCATTGAAGATTCTGTATTAACACAGCAAGTGTATTTGCAGAAAAAAAGCTCAATGAGCAACGAGAAGAAACGTTACATATTGCTTTCTTAGGCAAGCGTGGTTCTTACTCTAATTTGGCTGCGCGTAATTATGCGGCTCGTTATAATCAGCAGTTTGCTGAAATCAGTTGCGATTCCTTTGCTCAAATTTTTTGAAAAAGGTTGAAAGTGGGAGAAGCTGATTATGGTGTACTTCCTTTAGAAAACACCACGTCAGGTGCAATTAATGAAGTTTATGATTTGCTTCAACATACCACCTTATCTTTGGTGGGCGAGTTGGCTTATCCTATCAAGCACTGTGTTTTAGTGAATGAGCAGGATGATTTAAGCAAAATTGATACACTTTATAGCCATCCACAGGTGATCCAGCAGTGTAGTCAATTTATTCAAAGTCTTGAGCGCGTGCATATTGAGTTCTGCGAAAGTAGCTCTCATGCAATGCAGCTCGTGGCAAGCTTGAATAAACCGAATATTGCGGCATTAGGTAATGAAGATGGTGGCAAGCTTTACGGCTTACATGTGTTAAAACATAATATTGCTAACCAAGAAAACAACATTACTCGTTTTCATTGTCGTGGCAAAACAAGCTCGTGAAGTTTCACCGCAAATTCACACGAAAAACCTTTATTGTTGATGACAACATCGCAACAAGCGGGTTCTTTAGTGGATGCTTTACTTGTGTTTAAAAAGCACGGTATCAATATGACTAAGCTTGAATCTCGTCCCTATTTATGGCAAACCTTGGGAAGAAATGTTCTATTTGGAGATTGAAGGAAACATTCATCATCCAGATACCCAAATTGCCTTGGAAGAGCTTAAGCAGTTCAGTAATTATCTGAAAGTGCTTGGTTGTTATCCAAGTGAAATTGTGAAGCCTGCGAAGGTATAATGAAAATAAAAAAAGAGCGGTCGATTTAAAATAACGTTAAAATCGACCGCTCTTTTTATTGAGAATTCTTAAGCTTTTTTCAAGAACTCTGATTTCAACATGATTTTGCCACAATCGACGTTGTGATCTCCGTTAACTAAACGGATATTTTTGAATTTTCGTGCCTTTCTTTAACACTTCAGATGAACCTTTTTAATTTTTAAATCTTTAATTAAAAAGCACATCATCACCATCGGCTAACAAGTTACCGTTGCTGTCTTTAACAATCAGTTGATCTTCATCGGCTTCAACTGCTTTCGTTACCATTCCACTCATTGCCACAATCAGGGCAAACAAAATTCACAGAATCATGATAAACATATTCGCCTTTACATTTTGGGCAAGCTGGCATTTGATCCATTTCTTTTTCCTTCTTTATCTGATTTAAGCAAAGTATAATGTGCACGGAGTATAACAAAAAAAGTGACTATTCGCCAAAAAAATGGGCAATTTCACGGAATTTATGAGGTATTTATGAAAAAAATCATGCTTTTTGAGTGCAGTGATGGGGCAGTTTAATCTCAATCAATGCATTCGCGCACAATATTCAACCTAATCAACTTTTTAGCCAATGTAACGGTTTCGGATAAGGGCGAAATCACTTTAAATGGCAATGATGTGGCGTATAAATCGTGGAGCTCAACGGCATTACCTGGCAAAGTCCGTGTGATTCAGCATATTGCAGGCAGAAGTGCGGCAAAGAGAAAAAAATCAAGCGATGATCGAAGCTATCAAAAGCCGCTCATTTTAACCAAGCTAAATATCAAACCACGACGATTATCAACGCTGATGATGCCGTTGTGGGCACAGGCATGTTTGTGAAAAAGTAGTGCAGAAAAAAAGGCAAAAAGAAAATGCCCACAGCCAAGTGATTTTAGATGATAAAAAGTGCGGTTAAAAATGCGTGGGGATTACGTGAAAAAGACAGCGTGATTATTTTGCTTGATAAAAACCGGCAAAGTGCAATTTGTGAAAGAAGGTAAATTGACGGATGATGAAGTCAAAGAAGTCATTTCACGTGTAACAGCGTTAATGGCGAAGTAATAGAGCAATAAGCGGAAGTTGTCTTCCGCTTTTTTTATCCTTTGAAATCCTTCATTAATTTTTCTCAATGTGCCGCAATTTCGTTGAAATTTACGGCAATGTGTACAGATGGCAAGATGCAAATTGAGCCCAATTTTTCTTTTGGTCATTAATTGTCGTTCTTGGGCATCTGAAATAAGGCGAGTCGCTTGGCGACATTTCATAAAAGTCACTCCTTAAAGTTTATGAGATAAGCAGTTTTGAAGTTGTAAGCGGGCACGATAGAGTGTCGTGTGCAAGTTACTTATGCTTAGTTGATTTTTCTTGGCAAATTTCTTCAGAAGATAATTCCAAAAAAACTCTCTCATCATAAAAAAATCTTGGCTTGTTTGGCGGGTAGGCAAGTTAAAGCAAGTTTCAAAAAAATCAGCCAGAAACTCTTCAGAATAGACCGCACTTTCGCTCTAGTTCGAGATCAAGTGGAGAATGTTCAGCTTTCCAGTGCCCTCCTTCATCAAAGAAATGATTGGTTTGTTCTTCATCTTCAATTTCGGTTTCCAGTACTAATTTGCCTTTCTGACGAAGAAAATCGATGATTTTATTTTTTTAAGATAGCAAAGACCCAGGTTTTAAATGCCGCTTGTCGTTTAAAATTGCTCAAGATGGTTAAATGCACTTAAAAACTCTCTTGCACTAAATCTTCAGCTAATACAGGATTACTCACCTGTAATGTGGCAAACTTCAGCATTTGCTCTCTAATTTGTATCAGTTCTTTATCGAAATTCCGGTTTCCATATTTTTTTCCTTGGAAAAAGTGTAAGAAATAGATTTCTCATTCGTCTAATGATAATGAAAGGGAAAAGACCTTTCCGATCAATGCTAATTATTCACAAATTAAGGAAGATTCAAAATGAAAAAAATATTACTGTCAAAAACAACCTTTACTGCTATTGCTGCACTTTTCTTTGCAACCAGTCTTTATGCGATAGATATGAAATCCAATGAGATGTCAATGACAAAAGCTCCCATGCCTATGACCAAAGAGTCGATGCCGATGCAAAATGATAAAATGGCGGTATTATGTAGCAGTTGCACAAAGGTTTAACCGATTAAAAACCTTAAAATTCCTATTGAAATTTTAACTCAATAGGGATGGAGTGATCAGCTAATTCAACAGTTCCCGATAGGTTGTTTTTGTTAAAACAGGTGGCAAACCTTGATTGTAACGATGTGGGCGAACAAAATTGTAATACATCACATAAACTCTCACATCGTCCATCGCTTGCCCCAAGGTTATATAGTCGCCCTCTTGCATCCATTCATATTTAAAGTTGCGAAACCAACGCTCCATTGGGGCATTATCCCAACAGTTACCTCGGCGACTCATACTTTGGGATAAAAGCACTTCAGCATTAATCCAATTAACCCAAGTGTTTTTCCAATAATGGAATTAAAGGGGTGCTATCTTCAACTACAGTATTTAAGGCAGATAATACCTCTTCTAAAGACGAAGGTTGTTCTTGTATATAACTTAATAGCCAAAAAGTCAAGTTCAGATAAGCGTTGTTGCAGAATATTAAAAATCGCTATCCCGCCATATAACAGCTTGCATAGGGTTTTCATCAAATTGTTTAAAATCGCTTGATAAAAAAATCGACTTCATAGCTTTTTAAAATAAGCTGCATCAGATAACTGCATTACGCTATACTTATTCCACTCAAATTTTTCAGGTACTTTTGCTAAAGAAACTTCTGCAAGTAATTGTGTATTTTCAAAATCCATCAATGCCAGTATATTGGCATCAAAACTCTCTTTTTCTTGACAAAATAAAAGAAATTCTCCTGCAATATCTTGAAAAATAAGGCGAATGTGATTTTCCTTTTAATACAAAAAATTCTTTTGTCTGAGACCAACTCTCAGCAGAAACGTGTTTAGGCGCTTCAACAAAACAACGGTCAATAAAACCAAAGATGTTATTTCGAACTAAACGAGCATAAACAGCAAGGCGATTCGGAGCATAACCATTTAAAGGTTGAGCATGAGCCAATCGAACTGCTGTGGCAAGTGCTTTTTGTGTTTCAATAAGCGAAGGTTTAGGCTGCATAGGATATTACCTCTTTTTGAGCATATTTTTGCTGTAGTTGTGCAATATGTTCAACTTCAGAATAAAGTTCTGCAAATGGAGGGAAATTGAAATCACGCTCTAATAATGTTGGCGGAATGACGGGTAGTCGTTGATAGGCATATTCTAATAAATCCCACACAGTACCTTTTACTGCCTCACCGTGCGTATCAATTAATAACTCTGGTAAATAGCGATATGCCCCTTTTATTTTATTAAATGATTCTCCTTCTAAATCCTCCACAACTTGTGCCGCAGAATGTTCTTCGTCGTGTCCTGCAATATGAATGTAATTGACACGTTTCACATCTACTTGATCTAAAAAAACATAAGGATCAAGTAAACCGTGATTGATGCCATTTACATAAATATTATTCACATCTAAATGAATACTACAATCCGCTTCTTGTGCAATAGCATTTAAAAATTCTACTTCATTCATTGTGCTGGTGGGAGAGTGTAAATAATAAGAGGTATTTTTCTAATGAAATTTGTAATCCTAAAAAAATCTTGCACATAGCGGATTCTCTGTGCTACGTGTTTTACAGCTTCTTCAGTAAATGGCATAGGTAATAAATCATATAAATGCCCTTCACATTCACAATAACTCAAATGTTCAGAAAAAAATGTTGAATTATATTGAGTCATTAATGCTTTAGTATTTTTTAATAACTCGCGATCAAGTGGTGCTTGCCCGCCTAATGAAAGTGATAGTCCGTGTACCGCAAGTGGATATCTTTCAGCGGCTTGATCAAATTTATAACGAGCAGCTCCTCCCATTTTTACCCAATTTTTCTGGAGCAACTTCCATAAACTGAATCGCATTATTTGATGATAAATTTAAAAAAATCATCAGCTAAATCTCGACGATACCCTAATCCTGCACCTTGTAACATAATTATTTACTCCTTTTAATACAACACTGGTGTAAATTTACACCAGTGTTATGTATGGCATCTAGATTAAAATACGATTATTTAGAGCCACATTTACCTTCACCACATTTACCTTCTGCAGCTTTTGGTTTGCTCGCACCACATTTACCTTCACCACATTTACCTTCTGCGGCTTTCGTTTTCGTTTGCACCACATTTGCCTTCTCCGCATTTTACCTTCTGCAGCTTTTGTTTTCACACATTTATCACCCTACACAAGGTGTTGCAGCTTTATCTGTACTGCTTGATTTTTGGCTCAGCGTGTGCAACAGTAGCTACTGTCATCGTTAATGCTCCTGCTAATGCGGCTAAAGTGGATAATTTTTTTCATTTAAATCTCCTAGAATTTGATATTGAATATATAGTTAGAGGAATTTCAACCAGCTTTTAGTTGGATAAACCTTCTTAATAAGCGTGTCTAAAGAGAGTTTCCCTGCTCCCTGCGTAATTAAGATTAATAAAGTTACCACATAAATTAAGGGTAATTTATAACCATTATCACAAACGTTATAACCTGAATCGGCGTGAATGCTATACCACGCGACAGAGATTAAAAATCGTTAAACTTAATGCACTAAAAACGTGTTAGCACTCCAAATATCAGCAAGAATGGGAAAAATTAATTCAGATCCCATTGCAACGTGCCAATTAATATCGGCTGGAATAAGATTAAATGGAAAAGGAAAAACGATCTTGTATTTCAGTAAACCAATTTTGACCATTCCATTTTTCTAACCCTGCCTCTAAAAATTCCCACGCAAGAAAAAAAGCGTAAAAATCAATAAACTCACGCCGCTGCTGATACCTTGCATCTTACAATCTTTCATTTTTCCTCTGATTGATTAGCTATTTTATGAAATTATTTAGTTCATTATGGTAGGAAATGCTTCCCTAGTTATTCTATTAGTCGGAGATAAGCCTTTTTCTTACACTCAAAAATTGAAAATATTATTTTTGTAAAAATGCAGATAACATTAAGGGCAAAAGATTCTAATAATCTTCGCCCTTTTATCTTTACTGATTAATGTAGTGATCAGCTAATTCAACAGTCCCCGATAGGTTTTTTGTTAAAAACAGGGCGCCAAACCTTGATTGTAACGATGTGGGCGAACAAAATTGTAATACATCACATAAGCTCCCACATCGTCCATCGCTTGCCCCAAGGTTATATAGTCGCCCTCTTGCATCCATTCATATTTAAAGCTGCGGAACCAACGCTCCATTGGAGCATTATCCCCAACAGTTACCTCGGCGACTCATACTTTGAGTTACCTGAATGAAGGTTGAGCGGAATAGCTACACCTTGAGTTTGAAAAAAATGGATAATATGAAAGTCAGAAGGAAATGAAATCTGATGAAATGAAAAGCAAAAGAAATGAAAGCAAAAGAAATGCAGAAAAAAAGCAAAAAAACAATGGGAAAAAGCTGAGAATGTAATGATTTAAGCCTAAAAGAAAAAAACTGCGGTCAATGTGACCGCAGTTTTTTGTATCAAAGTGAGATTATTGTTTACGCCACGTCGTGCCGTTGGCGCCATCTTCTAACACGATACCCATTGCCGTAAGTTCATTACGTGCCGCATCTGCTGCAGTCCAATCTTTAGCGGCACGGGCTTCGTTTCGTTGTTTGATGAGCGCTTCAATTTTTGCGACTTCATCATCGTCAGAACCAGCTTGTAAGAATTTTTCTGGATCTTGTTGAAGTAAACCTAAGATACCCGCTAATTCACGTAAACGCGCAGCAAGACCATTGGCTTTTTCTGCATCTTCAGTTTTTCAATTTATTGATTTCACGCGCCATTTCAAATAAGACAGAAAAGAGCGTTTCGGCGTATTGAAATCATCGTCCATTGCTTCACGGAAGGCTTCCACAAAAATTTTCACCGCCAAAAGCAACCGCACTTTTGATCGGTGCCACGTAAAGCGGTGTACAAACGTTCTAATGCACCTTGTGCTAAATTCAGGTTTTTCTTCACTATAATTGAGTTGGCTGCGATAGTGTGCCGTTAGTAAGAAATAACGCACCGCTTCTGCATTGTAGTGGTTTAATACATCACGAATGGTGAAAAAGAAAGTTGCCGAGGGATTTCGACATTTTTCTTTATCTACCGCATGATCATGCCGGAATGGATCCAATAATTCACATATTGACCACCATGAGCACAGCAAGATTGGGCGATTTCATTTTTCGTGGTGTGGGGAACATTAAAGTCAGAACCGCCACCATGAATATCAAAATGCTCACCAAGTTGTTTACAGTTCATTGCCGAACATTCAATGTGCCAACCTGGACGACCTGCGCCCCATGGCGATGGCCAGCTTGGTTCGTTTTCTTTTGACATTTTCCAAAGCACGAAATCCATTGGATTTTTCTTGATTTCATTAATTTCAATACGTGCACCGGCTTGTAATTGGTCAAGATCTTGGCGTGATAATTTGCCATATTCCTTAAAGCTTTCCACATCAAACATCACATCGCCATTGTCTGCAATATAAGCATGACCACGCGCAATCAGTTTTTCCACAATCTCAATAATTTCAGGAATATGATGCGTCGCACGAGGTTCAAAAATCAGGGCGTAGTACATTAGCGCATCAAAATCTTTTATACATCTCTTGCACCATACGATCTACAAGTTGATCGCAGGTTTCTTTGTTTTCTAATGCTCGCTTAATGATTTTATCGTCTACATCAGTGATATTACGCACATAAGTCAAATCGTAGCCTAAAGAGCGTAAATAGCGAGCAATCACATCAAAACACACAAAGGTACGGCCGTGGCCAATATGGCATAAATCGTAAACGGTCACGCCGCACACATACATACCCACTTTTCCTTCATGGATAGGGTTTGAATACTTCTTTTTCTCGAGTGAGGGTATTAAAGATCTTTAGCATATTTTTTCTCTTAGAACTGGTTGGAAAACGACCGCACTTTTTCTGCTCATGGTGGCACTTTCTCGCCATTTGTGGAATAATGAACGCCTTAATTTTCAAGAGGGAAAACAACATGGTTACATTACACACAAATTTTTGGCGATATTAAAAATTAAACTCGATTTTGATAAAGCGCCAATCACCGCAGAAAACTTTTTAAATTATTGTAAAAACGGTTTCTATAATAACACAATTTTCCACCGTGTTATTGATGGATTTATGATCCAAGGCGGTGGTATGGAAAGCGGAATGCGTGAAAAAGCAACAAATGCACCGATCCAAAATGAAGCAAACAATCTTTTAAGCAATAAACGTGGCACAATCGCCATGGCGCGTACCTCTGATCCACATTCTGCAACGGCACAATTCTTCATTAACGTGGCAGATAATGACTTCTTAAACTACCGTTCAAAAGAGATGTTTGGCCGTGAAGTGGTACAAGAATGGGGCTATGCCGTATTCGGTGAAGTGGTTGAAGGGCATGGATGTGGTTGATAAAATTAAGAAAGTAAAAAACCGGTAATAAAGGTTTCCACCAAGACGTTCCGACAGAAGATGTGGTGATTACATCAGTTTCTGTAGAATAATTAATTCGGTGTGTGGATGCGCAATCTACACACCTTTTTTCTTAAGTGAAATAACGCGATGCCTTTCTTCGATACTCATACCCACCTCGATTATCTTCATCATGACACGGGAGAGCCATTAGCTCAGCTGGTGGATAACGCTAAAGCAAGCTGATGTGCAGAAAAATCTTTGATTGTGGCGGTAAAAGAGTCGGATTTTAAAAACGATTCAAAATATGACCGCACTTTTCCCTGAGCATCTTTATTGTGGGCTTGGGTTTGCATCCTCTTTATATCAAAAGAACATCAAGAGCATGATTTAGAGATATTGGATGCGGCAGCTATCTGTACGTGATCAGAAATTGTACAGCCGTAGCAGAAATATGGCTTAGAATGTGCGATTCCAGATTTATTGACGGATGAATTATGGCAAAAAGCAACAGCACTTTTCTGGAGAGTCAGCTTTATTTGCTGAAGAAATACAATCTGTCGGTTAATTTGCATAGCCGCAAATCCCATGAGCAATTATTTCGCTTTTTAAAACAAGCCAATTTGCCAAAATGTGGTGTGGTGCATGGTTTTTCAGGGAAGTTATGATCAAGCAAAACGATTTGTGGATTTAGGGCTATAAAATTGGCGTAGGCGGTACCATTACTTATGAACGCGCGAATAAAACGCGCCAAGCGATTGCGAAGTTACCATTAGAGGCGTTGGTGTTAGAAACGGATACACCAGATATGCCGGTGTTTGGCTTTCAAGGGCAACCTAATCGACCAGAGCGGATAGTTCACACCTTTGAGGCGTTATGCCGTTTAAGAAGTGAAAATGCTGAAGTAATTAAAGAAATGACTTGGCAGAATAAGCTTAACCTTATTCGGTTAAACCTTAAAACGATAAATCACTGATTGGCTGAACCGCGCCAAACCAAGCTTGGGTCAGCCTGTTCTTGTATAAATTTTTCCATCAATGAGCACGTCAATATAAGGCAACATTTGACGTTGATAATCATCAAGTTCATCTAGTTTTATAACCCGTCCATACCCAAATATCCTTATCAGGACATTCTTTTTTTACACGTTGTACAAAAGGAAGTAAGGCTTCAACATTACGAGGATGCATCGGATCCCCACCGGAAAGCGTGAGCCCTTGACGTTTAATACGCGTATCTTTTAAATCATTGATGATTTGTTGTTCCATCGCTTCATCAAATAATACGCCATTATCAAAAGACCAGCTCTTTTGATTGTAGCAACCACGGCAACCATGCGTACAACCGCTCACGAAAAGGGTACAACGGGTGCCTTCGCCATTTACAACATCGGTAGGGTAGTATTGGAGATAGTTCATGGTTTTTACCTTAAAAAGTGCGGTTGATTTTTCTCGTCAAATTCACTGAATTGATAAATTAACCTTTGCAATACAGGGCCAATTCTTGCATAATAGCCCACCTAATCGCATTGCGATATCAATGGAAATCTTCTCGGTCTCTCGCAACGGTGTCTGGTTTACTCGGTCAGGTTCGGAAGAAAGCAGCCAAAGTCGGAATTTCTGTGTGCCGAGAATAAGCTGGGAAGATTTCCACCCAACTTATCCTTTCTTATTTTACACTCGCTCCACTAATTGTTTAAAGAACCCTTTTTCTAATTGCAATAATTCTGCGTAAGTGCCTTTTTCAATTAGCTTCGCTTCATCAATCACACAAAGTTCATCAAATTGCTCAATCGCCGTTAAGCGGTGAGTCACCATAATTAAGGTTTTATTCTCAGCATGGGCAAGAATCAAACGCAGAATTTGGCGTTCAGTTTCGCGATCTAAACCTTCGGTTGGCTCATCTAATAATAAAATTGGCGCATCATTAAGTAAAATACGTGCTAAGCCTAAACGACGTTGTTCTCCACCAGATAGTGGACGGCCGCCATCACCTAACCAAATATCTAAGCCTTGTTCTTGTTCCAACAATTTGCCTAAACCAACTTGATTTAACACCTCGATCATTTTTTCATCAGAAATATTGACCGCACTTGCGAATTGCAGATTTTGACGAAGTGTATCGCTAAATACATGAACACGTTGTGTTAAAAAGCAGAATTGGCTGCGTAATGTGTCTTCTGCATAATCAGCAATTGGCTTACCTGCAAGGAATAATTCTCCTTGGTTGGCATCATAATTACGCACTAAAAGCTGTAATAACGTGGATTTTCCGCTACCTGTTTTACCTAAAATCGCGATTTTTTTGCCTTTTTGAATGGTTAAATTCAGGTTTTCTAAAGCACGATTTTGACGTTCAGGATAAGTAAAAGAAAGATCTTTTGCTTCAATTAATGTAGTAGCGTTTTTGATCGAACTCCGCTTTGCCATTAAAAGCTACTAATGGTTGTTGTTCGATAATATCTGTCACGCGTTCAGCTGACGCAATTACTTGCCCGATATGTAAGAATGCCGAGCCTAATGGCATTAAGATTTCAAATGAGGCTAAGGCCGCAAAAGTGAATAGCGCAATAAACGCCATACGGTATTCATCGTTGCCAAACTCCGCTTGTGAGCTAAACCACAACATTGCGGCAATAATCAAACCATTTAAGAAAGAGTGAAAGGGCGGTTGAAAAATCCGCTTAAATTGGCTTCTTTTTGTTGGTCTGCTTGCCAGTTAGCTTCAGTTTTTAGCCATGTTATCTTTTCAATTTATCTTCAGCATTAAAGAGCAATAATTCAGCTTGCGCTTGGATAAATTCTAGGGAATTGTGTGCGATAAAGTGCACGTGAATGCACGAGTTTATCACCGAATTTTTTTACCCAGTTGGTAGAAAAACGGTTGGAATAACCAATACCAATAAAAGCAGGCTCACACCTAAACCTAAGGCTAAAGGTACATTGACGAAACTTAGGCCAATACACATAGCTAGAATCACAAAAAAATAGCCGTAATAAAATGGCGCAATTAAGCGGAGATAAAGACTATCGAGGGTATCCACATCAGACACTAAGCGGTTTAATAAATCGCTGTTACGGTAGCGATTTAACACCGCAGGGACTTAATGGGAATAATCTTCTCAAAAAAACTTGTACCCGTAATTTAGCCAAAATGCGGAAAGTCGCATCGTGAGTCACCAACTTTTCGAAATAGCGGAAAAGGGTACGGCTAATAGCAAGCCCACGCACAGAAGCAGATGGATAGAAGAAATTAAACAACGTGCCAAGACCTGCAATAGCTGTTGCCGCTAAAAAACCAACCCAGAGGTGGTCAGCAAGCCAATACTGGATGCGAGGCCTGTGATCATTAAAACCAAGCCTAAAAAAATAAAAGGCAACTTGGCGAATTTAAATAAACGTAAAAAGGGAAGTAAAGCATGCATTATTGAATATCCTCTTTTCGTTGAGCCAATAATTCGGCAAAGAAGCCTTGATCTTTAATTGGTTGAAATGCCCTTGTTGAACAATTTCACCTTCTTGCATCACTAAAAATATTGTCACATTGTTTTAGATCTTCAATACGGTGAGTGATCATTAAGGTCGTTTGGTTATGGCTCATTTCTGCAAGGGCAGCAAGTACCAGATTTTCAGACTGAGCATCGAGGCTAGCCGTTGGCTCATCGAGTAATAATAAATTGCCTCTGCGTAGTAAAGCGCGTGCGATCGCTAAGCGTTGAGCTTGACCTACGGATACTCCAATCCCACCATCTTTAATTTCGCTATCCAAAAGCCTAATTTATCGGTAAACTCTTTCGCTTGAGCAGAAATCAAGGCTTGCTCAATTTGCTCATCAGTTGCTTGAATATCACCTAAAAAGTAGATTTTCTTTGATGCTACCTTGTAGTAGTAATGGGTTTTGACCGACCCACGCAATTTGTTTACGCCAGTCGCTTAAACGGCTTTGATTAAGTTCTACACCGTTAATTTTTAAGCTGCCTTCATAGGGCAAGAAGCCCAGTAATACATTGATTAAAGAGGTTTTTCCTGCGCCACTTTGGCCGACAAGAGCAATATGGCTTTCTTTTCGGAATATGGAATGAAAAGAGGCTTCGTTAATGGTTGACCTTGTGGAGAAAGCGCTACTAAATTTTTCAGCCTGAATTTCGACCGCACTTTGTGCTGGAATTTGTTCATTGCCTTGATGTGCAATTAAATAATCTGCCTCTAAGAAATCGACAATGGCATCAGCTGCACCAATACCAGCTGCACGATCGTGATAGTAAGTCCCGAGATCACGCAATGGTTGATAAAACTCTGGCGCTAGAATTAAGCAGAAAAAAAGCCGGTAAATAAAGGTTAGCGTGGTGCCATAAGTACCAAATTCGACTTGGCCTAAATAGCTAAAACCAAAGTACACCGCCATTAAAGCAATGGAAATGGAGGTGAAAAAAACTCTAACACAGCAGAAGAGAAAACGCCATTTTAAGTACAGCCATGGTCGTTTCACGGAAGTCTTCCGTTGTGCTTTCAATATGTTGTGTTTGTTCTGAAGTGCGGTTGAAAAAGACGCAAGGTTTCTAAACCGCGTAAGCGATCCAAAGAAATTGTGCACTTAAGCGAGAAAAGGGTAGCCATATTTTTGGCTGCTATCTGCTGCTGCAATCCCTACTAGAATCATAAAAAATGGGTACAAGCGGTGCAGTGATCATCAAAAATCAGTCCCAGCCGCCCAGTTGAGTGGGAATACAGCAATTAAAATCACCATTGGTACAATGGCAGACAAACTTTGTTGTGGTAAGAAACGCGCATAGAAATTATGTAGATTTTCCACTTGTTCAAGCATAATACTTGCCCAGCTACCGGCTGGTTTGTTATTGATGGTTGCAGGACCCAACTTGATGGATTTTATCTAAAGATCTTTTGGCGCATATGATTGCGCAGTAATCGACCTGCTTTTTAAAGCCAATTTTTTTCGCGTAGCCATAAAAATGACCGCACGTAAAGCAAAAGTAATGATTAATGCAATAAAATAGGGAACCAGTTCAGCACGATCGACATGTTGCATAATGAGCTTGTCGAGCAATGTTGCAAGAAAATAGGTTTGAGCCACAAGAATTAAGGAGGAAAGTGTGGCAAGGGCAATATTGGTGCGCATTAATTTTTTTTAACAGGTTGTTGCTGCGCACGAAGCCATTTTTGTAAATATTTTTTTGGCGAAGTTTGTCCATTGATTTGTAGATTTATCCTAGGATAGTGATGAGTCTGTGTGAGAGGGATTTGAAAAATCTACTTTATTGACAAAATAATGATTCGTGAAACCTCTGTTTTACGCACCTTTGACATGAAAATTTAAGCGCATTTATTCTTGTGCATCTAAATAACGTTCAGCATCTAATGCAGCCATACAGCCTGTACCTGCTGAAGTAATGGCTTGGCGATAGTTGTGATCCATTACATCACCCGCAGCAAATACGCCTTCCACAGAGGTTGCTGTTGCGTTGCCTTCAAGACCTGATTTAACGACGATATAACCGTTGTTAAGCTCAAGCTGACCTTGGAAGATTTCAGTATTTGGCGCATGACCGATGGCAATAAATAAACCGTCTAATTTCACGTCTTCTTTTTCGCCGGTTTTCACGTTTTCTAAACGTACACCGGTTACGCCCATGTTATCGCCTAACACTTCATTCAAAGTGCGGTCAGTATGAAGCACGATTTTGCCTTCTTCGACTTTTTTGTATAAGCGATCGATTAAGATTTTTTCTGCACGGAAACTATCGCGACGGTGGATTAAATGTACTTCAGACGCAATATTAGCCAAGTAAAGTGCTTCTTCAACGGCGGTATTTCCGCCACCCACAACGGCAACCGGTTTATTGCGATAGAAGAAACCATCACAGGTTGCGCAAGCTGAAACGCCGCGGCCTTTTATAAGCGGTTTCAGATTCTAATCCGATATAACGTGCTGATGCCCCTGTTGCGATGATTAATGCATCACATGTGAAGGTTTGCATATCGCCATAAAGTTTGAATGGGCGAGAAGATAAATCGACTTTGTTGATATGATCAAACACGATTTCCGTTTCAAATTTTTCGGCGTGTTGCAACATACGTTGCATTAAACCTTGACCAGTGGTCATTTCAAAATCACCCGGCCAGTTTTCAATTTCATCCGTGGTAGTAAGTTGCCCGCCCTTGTTGAAGACCGGTCACTAAAACAGGTTTTAAGTTTGCACGTGCGGCATAAATAGCGGCGGTATAACCTGCAGGGCCTGAACCTAAAATTAATAATTTGCTGTGTTTAACGTCTGACATAAAGAATCCTTTTGTTTATAAAATAAAGCATGAGGCTTTTTGGAATTCGTTCATTATAAAGCCTTCATGCATAAAAATAGTTGATCGTATTAGTAAAGCAATGAATACAGCAATCGGCGATATTTATTGGTGATAGGATCCGCATTGCCAATGGCTGATAAAATAGATAAAAAAACTGTTGTTTCACTTCACCATTTTCCGCAGAAAGATCTTGTTTAAGAATGCTAAATAATAAGTCCAATGCTTCTTCGTTTCGATTAGCTTGATGTAGCTGAACTGCCAATTTCAACGCAATCTCAGGCGTTGGATTTTTCGCATAATCCGCTTGTAGTTGCTGAATTTCTGGCGTATCAGCTGCTTTTAATTAAAAAGCTCAATCTGCGCTTGTAATCCATGCCAACGGCTATCGCGATCCTGAATCGGAATTTGCGCTAAAAATATCTGCCGCAGGCTCTGTTTTTCTTCATGGCAATATAGGTTTCGCATAAAGTAATGCCACATCGCTGTTTTTCTTATCTGAAAGCTCCCAGGCTTCTTTCAGTAATGGAAGGGCGGAGTTGTAATCTTCCACTTGTAAAAAAATCCAAGGCTTTTTGGAATTTTAAATCTTCTTCTTTTGGCAAAATCGCACTCAAACGTTGCAATAAGCTGGCTTCATCTAATGCACCAGGGAACGCATCTAATGCTTGTGCCTCTTTGAAAAAGATAGGTCGTTGGTAACGCTTGAATACGAAATTGTGCAGCAATCATTTGCTCTGTTTCACAATTGACTAAGCCGAGGATAAATTGTCCTTGATGTTGTTCTGCAACACGTTGTAGGGACTGTTGCAAAAATCAGCTGATTCTTTATGGCTTGGCGCATAAAAAGTTAATGACAAGTGGCGTTTCAACAGAACGTTGCAACGTTTCAGTAAGATTTTTGTTCGTTGAGCTCAACTAAGAAAGGTAAATCTGCCATTTTTTTATTCCTTGATAAATGGAAAATGATGCCTGATTTTTAACAAAAGTGCGGTCAGTTTTAGAAATGTTTTACAGGAAAAAGAAAAAGGGCAGTGTTAATCTGCCCTTATTCACTATCTATTTTTATTCTTTTTGTTTCTTCCACTTTATCTTCTGGAAGCACGAGGTTGAGAATTAAGGCAAGTAATGAGCCTACGGTAATGCCTGAACCGAGCACTTCTTTGAAAAAAAGTGCGGTAATTTATCAAGCAATTCTGGACGAGTTGTCACCGCTAAGCCACAGCCAATAGAAATCGCGATGATTAAACCATTGCGTTTGCTACGTGCGACTTTATCCAACATTTGGATACCCGCAGCGATAATCATCGCGAACATCATTAAGCCTGCACCGCCTAATACTGGCAATGGAATTGATACAATTAATGCACCGAATACAGGGAATAAGCCCGCTAGTGCTAGAAGCACACCGGTTAGCGCAACCACGTGACGGCTTGCTACGCCAGTTAGAGAAAATGACACCAATGTTTTGTGAGAATGAAGAGAATGGCGTGGTGGACATAATGGCAGCTAAGGCTGATCCTAAACCATCGGCTAAAAACGCCACCGCGTAAATGTCTGCCAGTGATTTCGGTTTTGGTGGCATTACCTAGTGCTAAGAAGTTACCGCTTGATTCAACGATCGTCACTAAATAGGCGATAGACATACCGATAATGCCTGAAATAGGGAAGGCTAAACCAAAGTGTAGAGGTTGTGGAATCGCAAAAGTTTGTGCTTGTTTTACACCTTCAAAGCTCACCCAGCCCATCGCTAAACAGACGATATAACCAGTCATCATCCCAATAACGATGGCGGCTGCAGAGAAAATACCTTTACCCCATTGCACGAGAGCGACCACGATCACTAATACAAAGCTCGCCATCATTAAATTTTCTGGCGTCGCATAATTCGCATCACCACGTTGACCACCTGCAAACCAGTCAACCGCAACTGGAATGAGGCTTAAGCCGATCATCATGACAACAGTCCCTGTCACAAGTGGTGGGAACAATTTACGAATATATGGCATGAAAAAACTGCCGATAATCATCACTAAGGAACCAATGAGAGAAGAGCCTAATATACCAGCGATGCCATATTCACTGAAACCGATGGCAAGTGCAGCAGCAACGAAAGTAAAACTGGTCCCCATTACACTTGGTAAACGAATACCCACAGGTCCTAATCCTTTACATTGGATAACCGTTACCACACCAGAAATTAAGAGTGCAGCATTCACTAGCGTAATGGTGTCTTCGGTAGGTAATTTTAAGACGTTACCAATGACTAATGGTACGGCAATAATTCCCCCTAGTGCAGCAAGTAAATGTTGTGCGGCAAGGAGTAAAACTCAATCCGAAAAGGTGGTTTGTCTTCCACCGTATAAAGCAGGTTGTTATTCATTTGGTTTCCCTAAGTAAAAAAATTGTGCGAATTATACGTTAATTTTTATTTCAGGCAAACGTTTGCGTAAATAAAATAAAAAAGTGCGGTTAAAAATCATCTTGTTTTTAACCGCACTTATTAGGTTTTAAAGGTTACATCCAGAAGATATAAGCAATTGTCCCGATAATTAGCATACAGGTTAAATCAATAAATTTACCCACGCGGATCATTTCGGATTGTTTCACAAAACCTGTCGAGTACACAATCGCATTTGGTGGTGTACCAACCGGCATCATAAAGGCACAAGATGCCCCTAGACCGATAATCATCGCAAAAACCAAGTGGTGGCATATTCAGTGCATTTGCAATAGAAATAAAGATTGGAACCAGTAAAGCAGCACTTGCTGTGTTTGAGGTAAACTCAGTTAAGCAGACAATAAAGGCTGCAACAATTAATGCCATCACATAGTAGTGGCCCGCCTTCAATGATGAAGACGATACCATCCGCCATGATTTTACTTGCACCAGACTGAGTCAATACCGAGCTTAAGGTTAAACCGCCACCGAAGAGGAACAGCACGCCCCATTCTGTATTTTTCTTGTACTTGTTTCCAACTTGCGATCCCGGTTACACAAAATGACAATCGCTGCGGAGAGCGCCACCATACTGTCAAAAGCTGCCAATTGGTTTTGGGTAAACCCTAATGATTGAGAAATAATTGGGTTGAGGTACCCACCAAAAAATCCACAGAATCGCTACAGTGATAAAAATGACCAAAGGTTAAAACACGTTGTTTAGTCATGTGAATTTTTTTCAAATTCAGCAGCAAAACGAAGGCCCTAATTTGGGTTTAAAAACAAGATATAACCAACCAATAATAAGCGGGAATAAAATTAACATGACTGGCGTGCCATACATTAACCAGTCAGCAAAACCTAAATGAAGTTGGGAGGCTGCAATCGCATTAGGTGGGACTTCCCACAAGTGTTCCCATCCCTCCAATGGTGGCACTATAGGCAATCCCTAATAACACGAATACGTAAGTATTGTGATCTTTCATTACGGTCTAACTGACTCAAAATAGTCATTGAAAGTGGGATCATCATCGCCGCCGTGGCCGTATTACTCATCCACATAGATAAAAAAATGCTGTTGCTAAGAAGAGGTAAAGCACCGCAACAAAGAGACGACCTTTCGCTAATTGCATGATTTTATTCGAAATCATTTTGTCAATTTTTTTGCACATTTAATGCAGTAGCAAGGGCAAAACCACCAAAGAATAAGAAAATGGTCGGATCCGCAAAGGCAACAAGCGCTTCACGACTATTAGCCAATCCCTAACAGGACAGATAAAATGGGCACGAACAATGCAGTGATCGTTACACTGACGGCTTCGGTAAGCCATAAAAATAGCTACAAACGCGAGTAAAGATAATCCTTTTGTTTGCCGCAGGTTCAAAAGGAAGGGTATTAAGTAAAATAAAAAAGAGCGACATCAAAGAGGAATATAATGGTTTGTTTATTCCATGCTTTTCGTTGAGAATTGGTGACGGGGTATTGATTGCATATTTTCTCCTTATATTTTTTTATGGCCGCCGATTGTAGCACAAGAGTAATTAATCAGAAAATAATGCATACTAAAAATTGATTAGTATTAAAGCAAAAGTGCGGTCAAAAACCTCATGATTTTTGACCGCACTTTATGAGTGGAATATTTGTTTAACGAGATAAAAATCGCTTTCACTTGCTTTTTGCAATGTTGGTACGATCTCTTGTTCAAACCATGGATTTTTCTTGAGCCAAATTTGGTTGCGTGGAGAAGGGGTGAACAAGCGGAAGAAAGTGAGGAAGAAAAATCACGAAAATGGTGAACTGTCTCAGTGACATTAAGGTTATTTTCTGGCAAATAGTATTTTTGTGCATATTGTCCAATAAGAATCGTCAGCTCAATATTAGGCAAATTAGCGAGAATTAGCGGATGCCATTTTTCTGCGAAAAGCCTTTGCGCGGTGGTAAATCACCCGGATTTTGCCTTTTTCCAGGGTAATAAAAAGTCCATCGGGATGACAGCAAACAAACCAGAATGATAGAAGGTATCGCGATCCACACCGAGCCATTTCACGTAGGCGATCACCGCTTTTTATCATTCCAATATAAACGACTTTCTTGGGCTTTAATTCCGGGGGCTTGTCCGACAATATTAATGCGAGCTGTCGTTGGTGCAGCAAAAAGCGGTTTCAATGCCTTGTGACGTAAAAGATTGATTGTCAGGGGTCTTGCATAATGGATTGTGTGATTTGACTAAGTGTTGGCATGATTCTTCCTTATTTATTGAAATAAAAATAGCTCATTTGTGATGAGCTATTTTATCATAATAACGAAACGACCATTATAGATGTTTTACACGGCGTTTTACTTCTTCCTGTTTACCCGCATTGAATGGGCGAGCATCAGGGACTGCCGAGATAACCGCAAACTCGTCGGGTTACAGACACTTTTGCACTGTCATGGTTGCCACATTTCGGACAAACAAAGCCTTTACTTGTGCAATTAAATTCTCCTGTGAAACCACATTCGTAACATTCATCAATTGGCGTATTAGTGCCATAATAAGGCACGCGATCGTAGCTATAATCCCACACATCTTCGAGTGCCTTCAGATTATGTTGAATATTTGGGTATTCGCCATAACAAATAAAAGCCGCCCGCTTGCTAATTCAGGATAAGGCATTTCAAAGTCTAATTTATCGTATGGATTCACTTTTTTCTCTACATCTAAAGTGATAGCTGTTAGTGTAGTAGCCTTTATCGGTAACGCCTTCAATCACACCAAATTGTTTGGTATCTAAACGACAGAAAGCGATCGCACAAGTTTTCACTTGGTGTGGAATAAAGGCTAAATGCATAGCCAGTTTCTTTCTGCCATTGTTTGACTGCTTCACTTAAACGACGCACAATCGCGATGCCTTTTTCGCGTAGTTGTTCATCGTCAAAAATATGCCCTTGTTTATACAGCGCATTGATGGTTTCGTGAATGCCAATATAGCCTCAAAAGAAATTGATGCTCGGCCATTTTTGAAAAATATCCGCAACCTTATCATCAGCGTTTTAATCGAACGCCACAAGCACCTTCCATATAGAGAATTGGCGCGACACGAGCTTTGTATTTTCTAAGCGAGCAATACGGGTAAGCAAGGCTTTTCTTCGCAAGGGCTAAGCGTTCATCTAAAGTGCGGTAGAATTTTTTTCTTCATTTCCTTGTGCTTCAAGGGCAATACGAGGCAGATTCAAACTCACTACGCCTAAATTATTGCGACCATCATGCACTTCATGACCGTTTTCTTCATAGGCTCCCAAGAAGCTACGACAACCCCATTGGCGCTTTGAATGAGCCAGTGACTTTAACCACTTGATCATAGTTTTAAAATATCCGGATACATGCGTTTTGATGCGCATTCTAATGCCAGTTTTTTTAATATCATAGTTTGGATCTTGTTCGTTTTGGTTCACGCCTTTTTAATGGTAAAGACCAGTTTAGGGAAGACCGGTGTTTTTATGATTTTTACCCAAACCACGAATACGGTTTTTCAAAAATCGACTGTTGAATTAAACGTTCTTGCCAACTTGTACCTAAAGCCAAAACCAAAGGTAACAAAACGGCGTTTGACCATTGGACGTATGGAGCGTGTTAACTTCATATTCAAGGGATTGAAACGCATCAAAACATTCTTTTTCAATTAGCGCTTTTTGCATAACCTTCAGCATCTGGAATTTGCCATTGTGCAGCATTTTCAAATGTTTTCTCAAAACTGAGTTGAACATAAGGCGCAAGCACTTCATCAATGCGATTAATGGTTGTACCGCCATAAATATGGCTGGCGACTTGAGCAATAATTTGTGCAGTAACCGCTGTTGCTGTGCCGATAGATTTAGGTGGTTCAATTTTCGGCATTACCCATTTTAAAACCATGTGAAAGCATACCTTTTAGATCAACCAGCATGCAGTTAAACATTGGGAAAAATGGCGCGTAGTCTAAGTCGTGATAATGGATTTCGCCTTTTTCATGAGCTTCAACAACATCTCTTGGCAGAATATGACGTTTGGCATAATGTTTTGCCACAATACCCGCCAGTAAATCACGTTGGGTAGGGATAACTTTCGCATCTTTATTTGCGTTTTCATTAAGCAATTCCACATTGCTTTGTTCAATCAGCCCTTCAATTTCTTTGGTTAATTGGCTGCGTTTTTCACGGGCAAGATCGCGATCGTGACGATATTCAATATAGGCACGTGCAATTTGTGGGATACTTGCTTGTCATTAAGTGATCTTTCAACGATTTTTTGAATCTGGTTGATATCAATTTCATGCTGATAATGACTAAAAATTTCAGTATTAATCTGCTGGCTCAGATCATGGATATAAATTTCATCAACAATATTGACTGCACTTGCCGCTTTTTTGATTGCATTAGTAATACGTTGTAGGTCAAACCCAATTCGTGAACCATCACGCTTAATCACGAAGAAAGCATTCATTTTATGACTCCTATATAGGCTAACTTTACGAAAAGCACTATATATAGTTTTATTTAATAGATCAACACACAATATGTAGTGTTATTTTGCTGTTTTTGATGGTTGAAATTGAGGTGAAACCTTGCTAAATCTGGGAGAAAGAGTGTTTTTATTGATAATTATTCTCAAATTATTTTTAATAAATTTGATCTGAATCAAGGTTTTTGGGCTAATAAAAAAACGGACGAAAAAAATCGTCCGCTCTTTTAAGTTATAGAAAAGAAATTAAGCTGCAACCATTACCATAGCTGGGCGAATCACTCGACCATTTAAGGTATAACCTTTTTGTAAAACGGTGGTGATTTGATTCGTTGCAGCCCTTCTGCTGGTTGCATAGAGATAGCTTGGTGAAGATCCGGATTAAAGGTTTCACCCACTGCACCAACAGGCTCGACACCAAAAGCGAGAAACTGTTGAGAGTAACTCTTTTAAAAGTCAGCTCGACACCATCGAATAAGGGCTTTGATGTTTTCATCTTCCTTTATTGGCAGGGCGTTGCAAGCGCACGCTCTAAGTTATCAATGGTATTTAAAAATGTCTTTTGAGAATTTTTCGAGCGCAAATTTATGTGCTTTTTCGATGTCTTGTTCGCTACGACGACGCATATTATCAATTTCTGCACGCGTACGGAGCAATAAATCTTGCTCTTTTTAGAGGTTTCTTCTACTTGTGCTTTTTAATTGTTCTTCAAGTTCTTGTACGCGGGCAATCGCTTCTTCTAACGGATCTTCCGTTGGGGTGAGTTTCTTGCTGAACTTCTTCAACAAGTTCTTCATTTTTCATTTAAGTTTTGTGCTTGTTCTGACATCTTTTTTTCTCCATTTATCAAAAAAATTAGTGCTATTTTTAGCAAAAACTAGAATTGCTATGTAATATAATGGCTAAAAATTTTAAATTCAAGTGCGGTCAAAAATCGGTGAGTCTTGCACTTGGGAGCAATCATAGTTATGGATGAATTAGTCAAATCATTTAAAAACCATCGCCTTGATGGGAAAAACCACGTCGCGATATTAATTTGCAAATGCATAAAAACTTGTATCAATGGCTGAAAGAGCGAGGATATCAAGTTTTAGTGGAAAAAGAGGTGGGAGAAAAATTTGGTTTACCGGAAGAGGTGCTAGCAACGGTTGAAGAAATTGGAGAGCAAGCTCAACTCGTGATTGTAATCGGTGGTGATGGCAATATGCTAGGGCGTGCTCGCATTTTGGCTAAATATAATATTCCAATGATTGGTATTAACCGAGGAAACTTAGGCTTTTTGACCGATATTGACCCGAAAAATGCTTATGCACAGCTTGAAGCGTGTTTAGAACACGGTGAGTTTTTTGTCGAAGAGCGTTTTTTATTGGAAGCTAAAATTGAACGCAATGGCGAAATTATTTCTAGTGGTAATGCAGTAAATGAGGCGGTGATTCACCCAGCTAAAATTGCGCACATGATTGATTTCCATGTTTACATCAATGATAAATTCGCGTTTTCTCAGCGTTCAGATGGTTTGATTGTTTCCACACCCAACAGGTTCAACGGCTTATTCGCTTTCCGCAGGCGGCCCGATTTTAACGCCAAATTTAAATGCAATTGCCCTTGTGCCGATGTTCCCGCACACACTTTCTTCTCGACCATTAGTAATTGATGGAGACAGTAAAATTTCAATTCGTTTTGCTGAACATAATACTTCACAGTTGGAATTAGGCTGTGATAGTCAAATTGCACTAGATTTTTCTCCTGATGATATCGTTCATATTGAAAAAAGCCCGCACAAGCTGCGTTTATTACATCTAAAAATTATAATTATTACAATGTATTAAGCACAAAATTAGGCTGGCTTAAAAATTTCTAATCTCAAAAGTTTAAAAATCTCTTTTACTGTATATTGTAACAGTTATAATATATGAATATACAGTTAAGGAGATTTTTTTATGCTAACCCAACTTACCATCAATAATTTTGCAATTGTTCGTCAATTAGAGATTGAATTGGCGAAAGGAATGTCTGTGATCACGGGGGAAACCGGCGCAGGGAAATCCATTGCTATTGATGCGTTAGGATTATGCTTGGGGCAGCGTATTGAAACCTCTATGGTTCGAGAAGGGCAGGAAAGAGCCGAAATCTGCGCCACATTTTTTTATTGAGTCAACTAACCCCGCTTATCAATGGTTGCAAGCGCAAGAATTGCAAGATCCCGATAATCCCTCCGATTGTATTTTACGCCGCGTTATTAATGCAGATGGGCGTTCTAAAGCCTTTATCAATAGCACACCCGTATCGGCTTCCCAATTAAAAGAAATAGGACAATATCTTATTCATATTAATGGGCAGCACGCTTCGCAGTTATTATTGAAAAATGACTACCAACTTCAGTTGGTGGATACATTTGCACATCACCATGATTTGCTCGCTCAAATGCGAGAAGATTATCGAGCATGGAAAAAAATCTTCAAACGCAAGTTAAAAACTTCCAACAAAAAGTTGCCGAAAAATGAAGCGAAGAAACAACTTTTACAATATCAGGTAGAAGAGTTGGATGAGTTTGCACTTCGTCCAAATGAATATTTAGAATTGGAAGAGGATCAACGTCGTCTATCAAATAGCGAACAATTGACACAGTTATCACAATCAGCCTTACAGCTACTCAGCGAAAAATGAGACAGTGAGTATTGATTCTATGCTTTATCGTGCGACACAGTATATTGATGAATTAAGTGAGTTAGATCCTCGCTATGCTTCCGTTCAAACAATGTTGAATGATGCACTTATCCAAGTGCAAGAGGCGACAAGTGAAGTTCAACATCTTGCTTCTCATATTGAGCAAGATCCGATGCTACTACAAGAGATTGAGCAACGTTTAGGGACAAGCTTTTACAACTTGCACGTAAAGCACAATGTGAAACCTGAAGAGTTGGTGGAGTGGCATCAAAAATTAAAAGCAGAATTGACCGCACTTTTAGATTTTTTTCAGAAAGTGAAGAACGCTTGATTTTTAGAAGAAAAAAAGCCGCCTTTGAGAAAAATGCAACATACGGCAAAACAATTACATGAAAGCCGTAGCCAAGCTGCAGAGAAATTAGCACAACAGGTTACACATTCTATCAAAGGGCTTGCAATGGAGAAATGCAGAATTTTTTTCATTGAAGTGAATTCAGATTTAACTAAAGTTGCGGCAAATGGGGCAGATAATATCGTCTTTACTTTACGCAGTAATTTAGGACAACAAGCACAACCGCTAGCAAAAGTGGCATCAGGTGGTGAGTTGTCTCGTATTTCATTAGCGATTCAAGTATTAACGTCCGATCAATCGGCGATTCCAACGCTGATCTTTGATGAAGTGGATGTTGGGCATTAGCGGGTAAAACAGCGAGCGTAGTGGGTAAATTATTGCGTCAATTAGGGCGATAAATGCCAAGTACTTTGTGTGACCCATTTACCACAAGTGGCATGTCATGGGCATCATCAATTTAATGTTGAGAAATTTACCGTTGATGATAAAACAGAAACCAAAATGACCGCACTTTCTCAAGAAGAGCGCGTTCCTGCTCTTGCAAGATTACTCGGTGGCAGTGAAATTACGGATCTTGCTTTGGCAAATGCACAAGAGATGTTGGATTTAGTCAAGTAGGTAAATGATATCTTGCTCGTTTAGAGCATAAATGATCTGAATTTCATCGAAAGCTTAGTCTTCTTATCACATTTCAAAAAAATACTTGATGGAAGTGCTTGCTTATTAGCCAAAAATACGTATTATAGCCGTCTATACGTCAATACATCCAAAAGAAGAGAACTTATGTCTAGCTATTTATTTACTTCTGAATCGGTTTCAGAAGGACATCCAGATAAGATTGCCGATCAAATTTCTGATGCGGTACTTGATGAAATTTTAAAACAAGATCCTAAAGCTCGTGTGGCTAGCGAAACCTATGTCAAAAACAGGGATGGCGTTAGTCGGGTGGTGAAATTACTACATCAGCATGGGTTGATATTGAAAATCTCACTCGCCAAGTCATTTGTGATATTGGTTATAAACACTCAGAGATGGGGTTTGATGGCAATTCTTGTGCGGTATTAAATGCGATTGGTAAGCAATCATCTGATATTAATCAAAGGTGTGGATCGTGAGAATCCATTAGATCAAGGCGCGGTGACCAAGGGATTATGTTTGGTTATGCGACAAATGAAACCGAAGTCTTGATGCCAGCCGCGATTACTTATGCGCATCGTTTAATGGAAAAACAAGCGGAAGTACGTAAAAGCGGAAAACTAGCCTGGTTACGCCCTGATGCGAAAAGCCAAGTCACTTTAAAATACGAAGATAATAAAAATCGTGGGGTGTGGATGCGGTTGTTCTTTCTACACAACATAGTGAAGAAGTGTCACAAAAGAAATTTACGAAGGCGTGATGGAAGAAATCATCAAGCCAACTCTGCCAAGCGAATGGTTATCTCAACAAACAAAATATTTCATTAACCCAACTGGTCGTTTTGTGATTGGCGGGCCCAATGGGGCGACTGTGGCTTTAACAGGGTCGTAAAAATCATTGTCGATACATACGGTGGCGCGGCTCGTCATGGTGGTGGCGCATTTCTCTGGTAAAGATCCATCAAAAAGTAGACCGTTCAGCGGCTTATGCAGCACGTTATGTGGCTAAAAAAATATTGTTGCAGCAGGTCTTGCGGATCGTTGTGAAATTCAACTTTCTTATGCAATTGGCGTGGCTGAGCCAACCTCTATCATGGTAGAAACCTTTCGGTACAGGAAAAAGTATCAAACGAAGTATTAGTTAAGTTAGTGCGTGAATTCTTCGATTTACGTCCTTATGGTTTAATTAAAAATGTTAAAATTTAATTCAACCAATCTATCGCCAAACTGCCGCGTATGGACACTTCGGTCGTGAACAATTCCCATGGGAAAAAGTAGATCGTGCAGAAGAATTGCGTAGCAGCAGCCGGTCTTAAATAAGTAAATTAATGTGTATGATAAAAACCGCTAATCTAGCGGTTTTTGTTTACTTAACATGATGATGTCATCTCAAACTCAGTTTCGGCATGTAAAAATGCAGGTACAGCGCAAACTTGCAGAAACATTACAACTCGCTGAAAATCACTTTCAACGGAAATTTCCTATTCCGACAATCAGTTATGACTTGCGAGGGTGTAAAGGCTGGCGTTGCATACTTGCAGAAAAATGAGATTAAATTTAACCGCACTTTACTACTCGAGAACTCAGATGAATTTATTCGTCAGGTGGTTCCACACGAATTAGCTCATCTTATTGTGTATCAAGTATTTGGGTCGAGTGAAACCGCATGGACAGGAATGGCAAGCGGTGATGACGCAGTTATTCAATCTTCCGGCTGATACTTGCCATCAATTCGATGTGGAAAGTGTACAGGGTAAAATGTTTGCTTATCAATGCGAATGTCAGACCCATTATTTAACGATTCGTCGGCATAATCGCATTCAACGCGATAAAATTGCCTATTTATGTCGAAAATGTCAGGGAAAATTGGTTTTTCATAGTGAAAATTAATGAGTGCTGTGATATATTCGTAATGTTTTCAATCAAAATAACAGGGGTTATCCAATGAAAAAATCATTATTAGCTATCGTTGTCGGTGCATTAGCGGTTGCTTCAACAGCAAACGCAGGTTTATATGCGGAAGGTGATCTAGGTCTTTCAAGAACTAAATTAAGCAATGGTGGTTCAAGCAAAACTAAAGTTGAACCTCGTGTTGCAGTAGGTTACAAATTAGGTAATATGCGTGTAGCAGGTGATTATACTCATCACGGCAACTTCCAAGGTACTAAAGTTCAAGGTTTAGGTGCGACAGTATTCTATGACTTCGATACCAATGCTCAAATTGAACCTTATGTTGGTGCTCGTCTTGCGGCAAACCGTTTCAAATTTGAAGAGCGTGCGGATCAACGCTATAAAAGCTCTTCTGAAACCAAAGTGGGTTATGGTGTAGTTGCGGGTGCTAAATATAAATTAGCAGAAAAAGTATATGCAAACGGTGGTTTAGAATATAACCGTTTAGGTAGCTTTGACGATACTAAAGTGAATAACTATGGCGCTAAAGTGGGCGTAGGTTACGAATTCTAATTTCCCTTTTGAAAAGTGCGGTTGATTTTTACCGCACTTTTTCTTTTGGATGTGAAAATTTGTATCGGGCTAATCTATTTGTGATTTATTCATGTAGCAGTTAAAATCCTCGTTCTAAATGAATTGAGGATTTTTTGTTTTTAGAGGTGAGAATATGATTATCGTTTATGGCATTAAAAACTGTGATACGGTGAAAAAAGCATTGAAGTGGCTAACTGAACATAATATTCAACATAAATTACATGATTATCGTGTGGATGGATTAGATACTCAGTTCTTACAACAAGCAGAAGTACAATTTGGTTGGGAAAAATTTAGTCAATAAAGCGCAGCACAACTTGGCGTAATCTTGATGAAAAATGTGAAAAATACACTCTCGAAATCTACCGCACTTTCCGTATTAGCTGAAAAATCCAACGTTAATCAAACGCCCGATTATTTTGCAAGATGGTAAGGCATTGATTGGCTTCAACGAAAAAGAATATATTGCAGCATTTAAGTAGTATTAAAGTAGGGAATTTATTTTTACTTGTTTATCTACTTCTTAGGGCTATTAATTTTGTTTAAAAGGAAATATAAAAATGAATAATGAACAAAAAAGTGAACAGCAAAAAGCTATACGACGTTTTTATTGGGAGTTTTTATTGCATTAGTATGCGCAGTCGTCGTTGATTTATTTCTTGCTTCAATGGATGGCAGCTCATCAGATGACGTGGTATGGGTATTTTTATACTTTTTATCGTATTTTATACCTAGTGCGATTACAACGTTTGTTTTTTTACATCACTCAGGAAAAAGCAAGTAGCTACTATTCGCGGTATTTGGTACTGGCACTTTTTGATGCCGCCCTTTTTAATTCCGATCCTGGCCACATTATTCGATTTGATTTATTTAAACAGTTGGCATGATGCTATTGACACGCTTGTAGAGTATTATCTAACGCACGGTATTTTGGCTTGTATATTGGGAGTAGCTCAACTGGTGTTAGCACAAGCGTGTTTTATCAAAAATATGGGACGTACAGTAACCTCTTAACCTTGTTTCTTTTTATTAAAAGCTGGGAGGGCTTTCTTATCTGCGTATTAGAGTTATTAATTTTATTTGAAAGGAAAATATAAAAATGAATAATGAACAAAAAAGTGAACAGCAAAAAGCTATACGACGTTTTTTTATTGGGAGTTTTTATTGCATTATTATGCGCAGTCGTCGTTGATTTATTTCTTGCTTCAATGGATTGCAGCTCATCAGATGACGTGGTATGGGTATTTTTTTATACTTTTTTTATCGTATTTATACCTAGTGCGATTACAACGTTTGTTTTTTTACATCACTCAGGAAAAAAAGCAAGTAGCTACTATTCGCGGTATTTGGTACTGGCACTTTTGATGCCGCCCTTTTTAATTCCGATCCTGGCCACATTATTCGATTTGATTTATTTAAACAGTTGGCATGATGCTATTGATACGCTTGTAGAGTATTATCTAACGCACGGTATTTTGGCTTGTATATTGGGAGTAGCTCAACTGGTGTTAGCACAAGCGTGTTTTATAAAAAAATATGGGACACAGTAACCTCTTAACCTTGTTCTTTATTAAAGCTGGAGGTTTTCTTATCTGCTTATTAGAGTTATTAATTTTATTTGAAAGGAAATATAAAGATGAATAATGCATTACAAAAAGACTATACCACGTTTTTTTATTGGGAGTTTTTTATTGCATTATTATGTGCAGTCATTATTTCTGAATTTGTTGGAGAGGCATTTTTTTCTTTCTTTTCTTATTTCATTTATACCAGGGGTGATGACAACACTTATCTTTTTTTGTTACTCGGGAAAAAGCAAGTCGCTACTATGGGCGGTATTTATTGGTGGCATTTTTTATGCCTTTTTTAATCCCTATTATCGTCGGATTATCTTTGCATTTTGTTGATTTAAACTGGGATAGCACTATTGATACAATTATAGGAGCTTATTTTTTATTAGGTCTTCCTTGCACTATTTTTGGGCGTTAGCTCAATTAGTGCTGGCAGTAGTATGTTTACCAGAAATACATAAGTAAATAGTCATCTTTTAACCTTGCCTTTTGCACTTAATAAGAATAATATTCATTACAGTATTGTTACAATCTCAATCATTGATGTGATAAATGTTTCATAACGGTTGCGTATTTGTTTGAAAGATTTTATGTGGTTGAATTGTGGCTTTTTATGACTCAAGTGCCAAAACAAGGGATTGATTATGCATAACAAATCTTATTTTGCCCTCCTTCCTCTTTCATTTTTTATATCTAATGTTTTTGCTGAGGATACGCAGTCTGTAACATTACTGGATCCTATTGTGGTAACAGGTGTTACTCAGACGAATACCAATTCTGTCAAACTTAATCCTAAAACAACGCTTCAACCTTTACCTGCTGGTGATGGTGCAGATTTATTGCAATCTGTGGCAAATATGAGCGTGATTCGTAAAGGTGGGAGTTCTGGCGATCCGTTATTTCGCGGGTTAGGTGGTTCTCGCTTGAACATTCAAGCAGACGACCAATTCATTTATGGTGGATGTAGCAACCGAATGGATCCGCCAACAGCTTATATTTTCCCATCAGCTTATGATGAAGTTGTGGTGACCAAAGGTCCCCAAACTGTAACTGAAGGTTCTGGCTTGGTGGCTGGCGCAGTTCGTTTTGTTCGTAAAGAGCCTGAATTTGATACTCAAAATACCTATTTAAACGGCAGTGTCACACTTGGCGGAAACAAACGTAGAGATGCTTATTTCGATGCGATGGCGGGTGGTAAATATGGTTATTTACGCACGAGTATGTCACACAATGAGGCGGGGAATTACAAAGATGGCGATGGCAATCGAGTTCATTCCTCTTTTGAGCGTCGTAATCAAATGTTACAGCTTGGTTTCACACCGACAGAAAACACCTTATTAACCGGAACTTATGAACGTAGTCGAGGCGAAGCGGCTTATGCAGATCGAATGATGGATGGGAGTAAGTTTGATCGTGATGCCTGGAATGTTCGATTTGTACAACGCAATATTACACCGTGGTTCACTGAACTTGAATTACGTTACGGTCAAAGCAAGATTGATCACGTGATGGATACTTATAGTATGCGTTATTTAAGCATGATGGGAAATCAAGTTAAAAAAGCAATGAATCCAAAACGTGAAACCAATACAGGGCATTTGAAAGCAACCTTTGATTGGCCGGATATTAATTTGCAAACAGGCATTGATTATATGCGCGATAAACACCTTGCGCGTATGGAAATGAAGGGGGAAGGTTACACGCATAAACCTTATCAACCACAGCAAAACTTTACTCAATGGGGCGGATTTGTTGAAGGGGCCTGGACGGCAAGCGATAGTCGTAAGTTTATTTCTGGTTATCGTTATGATGAAGTGAAAGCTGAATACGACACTTTAATGGCAAATCACCCAAATAAACACCATACGTACAGTTTACATTCAGGTTTCTTCCGTTGGGAAGAAGAAATCAATGGCATTAAATATTATGCTGGTGTAGGGATTGCAGAGCGAGCGCCAGATTATTGGGAACGCCGTGCAAGCCAAGTTTTAGATAAAGAGCAAAACCGTCAAATTGATACGGGATTGATGTGGAAGAATGACACCTTTGATTTTTCTGTGTCGCTATTTGGTAGTGATGTCCGCGATTTTATTATGTTAGAACGAGTAGGTAAAGATGTCTCGGCTCGTAACATCAAGGCAACTCGATTAGGCGGCGAAATTGAAGGCAAATGGAAGTTTGCTCGTCACTGGGAAATCGGTAGTAGTCTTGCTTATACTTATGGTAAAAATCGCACGGACGACCGCCCACTTGCTCAAACACCACCATTAGAATGGAAAAACGCATTAACTTGGGATAATGAAACCTTGAGTGCGGGAGTATTATGGCGAGTGGTTTCGGCACAAAGACGCTATGCAACGGGACAAGGCAACATTATTGGGCAGGACATTGGCGCTTCAGCAGGCCTTGGAACGTTATCCTTTAATACAGGGTGGAAAATTAATAAATATGCCACTTTGCAGGGCGGAATTGATAACTTATTTAATAAATCCTATGCAGAATTTGTGAGTAAAGGCGCAGATCCTTCAGCGGGGCTTCAAACTGTTCGAGTGAACGAGCCAGGACGTCAATATTGGTTACGTTTGCAAGTTCAATTCTAGGATTCTTTCATAAACTAATAAAAAAACGGATAACGAGGTTATCCGTTTTTTTATTTGAACAGATTTAAATTGAAGGAAAAATTTTTGTTAAATTAGACCGCACTTTTTAGTCGTCACTGAATATTATGAAACAAAAAACTATTGAGCTTGCACAAGCATTAATTCGTCGCCCCTCTATTAGTCCAAATGATGAGGGCTGTCAGCAACTAATTGCTGAGCGTTTAGAAAAACTCGGCTTTCAAATTGAATGGATGCCTTTCAACGATACGTTAAATTTATGGGCAAAACATGGTTCTGGTGAGCCTGTTATCGCCTTTGCAGGGCATACTGATGTAGTGCCAACGGGCGATGAAACGCAATGGACTTATCCGCCATTTTCTGCCGAAATTGTAGATGATGTGCTTTATGGTCGTGGTGCGGCAGATATGAAAGGCTCATTGGCAGCAATGATTGTGGCGGCAGAAGAATATGTGAAAGCCCATTCAAATCATAATGGAACGATTGCTTTGTTGATTACTTCTGACGAAGAGGCTGCCGCGAAAGATGGCACGGTACGTGTTGTCGAAACCTTAATGGCGCGCGGTGAGAAAATTACCTATTGCATGGTAGGCGAACCGTCTAGTTCAAAAACATTAGGCGATGTGGTTAAGAATGGTCGTCGTGGGTCGATTACGGGCAACCTCTACATTCAAGGTATTCAAGGTCATGTCGCTTATCCTCATTTAGCAGAAAACCCCATTCACAAAGCAGCGCCGTTCTTACAGGAATTAACCACATATCAATGGGATAATGGTAACGAATTTTTCCCGCCGACCAGTTTGCAAATTGCGAATATTCATGCGGGAACAGGGAAGTAATAATGTCATCCCTGGTGAGCTTTATGTGCAATTCAATTTACGTTATTGTACGGAAGTGACAGACGAAAGCATTAAGCAGAAAGTGGCAGAAATGCTCGAAAAGCATGGCTTGAAATACCATATTGATTGGAATTTATCGGGTAAACCATTTTTGACGAAACCAGGTAAATTATTAGATGCGTTAACGACGGCAATTGAGCAAACAACCAGTATTACACCACAGGCAGAAACAGGCGGTGGCACCTCTGACGGACGTTTTATTGCGTTAATGGGCGCTGAAGTGGTGGAATTTGGGCCCGCTTAATGCGACGATTCATAAAGTAAATGAATGTGTCAGTGTAGATGATCTAGCCAAGTGCGGTCAGATTTATCATCAAATGTTAGTGAATTTATTGGACAAGTAAGATGAAATTAACGCCAGAAATGTTAACCGGCAAATCCCGAGAACATTTGATCAATTTGCCTACACCTCATTCTCCAAATCATTTTTTTGCAAGCAGAGGCAATGAAAGCGTTTCAAGGATTGCAGCAAAGTGCGGTCAAAAATGGCTTTAATTTGCAACCCGCGAGTAGCTTTCGTGATTTTGAACGTCAACAACTCATTTGGAACGGTAAATTTAACGGTGAACGCAAGGTTCATGATGATGCGGGAAATCCATTAGATTTAGCGTCGTTAGATGATTGGCAAAAAGCACAAGCCATTTTACGTTGGTCAGCGCTTCCCAGGTGGCAGTCGTCATCATTGGGGAACAGAAATCGATATTTTTGATCCTGATCTTTTGCCTCAAGGTCAATCTTTACAACTTGAACCTTGGGAATATGAAAAGGGCGGTTATTTCTTTGAACTTAGTGAATTTCTTACTGAAAATCTACCGCACTTTGATTTTGTTTTGCCATTTATAAGTCAGCCAGAAGGTAAAAAAATTGGCCGAGAGCCTTGGCATATTAGCTATTTACCGTTGGCAGAACAGGCATCACGATTATTTACGCCAGATGTGCTATTGCAGGTTTGGCAGCATGAAACCGTGGCTGGAAAAGAAACGTTAATTACACATTTGCCAGAGATTTTTGAGCAGTATGTGGTTTAACAAAAAACGCAGCAAGTCGCTGCGTTTTTTTATGGTTTGATTAATTCTTTTTATTCTTTTTCTAAGGATTTGTGCTGAATCTTCACATCCTTACCTTTAGCTTGGAAATATTCACCAATTTGTTGAGCGATATAAACAGAACGATGTTTACCACCCGTACAACCAATGGCAATGGTGAGATAGCTTCGATTATTTTGCTCTAACATCGGTAACCACGTTTCAATGTAATTACGCGTTTGGTAGATAAAATTATTCACTTCATCATGCGCAAGTAAAAATTGTGCAACAGGTTCATCAAGCCCCGTCATTGGACGAAGTTCTGGGATTCCAGTGTGGGTTAGGGTAGAAAACGCACATCAAAGACATAATCGGCATCAAGCGGAATGCCATATTTAAAGCCAAACGATTCAACCACGATCTTAAGTTCTTTATCTGTATTACCGCGTAAAACTTCTCTTAAACGTTCAGATAACGCATGAGTCGAAAGTGGTGCGGTATCAATAATAAAATTAGCATGTTGAATTAAAGGCTCAAGCTGTTGATATTCTAAATCAATCGCTGATTCAAGTGGGAGATCTTGCGCTGAAAGGGGATGAAGACGACGTGAATCGCTGTAACGACGAATAAGTGTACTACGATCGCTATCGAGAAAGATAATTTTAACTGAATAAGTGGCTTGGATATCCGTCAAAATTTTGTCTAGATCTGCACTTGAAGGGGGAAGATTTCGAATATCGAGACTGATTGCAACAGTCGATTGAGTGTTAGCGAGAATCTGCGTGAGTTGAGGAAGTAAATTGAGAGGAAGATTATCCACGCAATAATAGCCCATATCTTCCAAGGCCCTTAATGCGACAGATTTTCCCGCACCGGAGCGACCGCTGATAATAATAATTTCCATCTGCGTGATTCCTTATGGTTGGTAGGTTAGGTTATACCTCTTGAGGTTCAATATTATCTAAATTTGTGTCATCCTCAGATTCCTCTGAATGATCGGCACATTCAAAAATTTGCCAAATTTCATCCGCACTTTGTGCTGAACGAAGTTGTTTTATTAAGTTTTTATCAGTTAATTTTTCATTGAGCTCTGCGAGAACAGGAATATATTCTTGGCAGTGATTTTCAGGTACAAGCACAGCAAAAACGATATCCACCGGGTTTATTATCTGCAGCATCATAATCGACAGGCGTTTCTAATTGCATAAATACCGCTAGGATTTTATCTGACACAGTAGCAGGTAACTTGGCTTTAGGCATAGCGACACCATTGCCTAATCCTGAATTACCTAATTTTTCCCGTTCAAATAAACATTCAAAAACAAGCTTGTTCACCATTTTCGCAGTGAAGTTTTTTTCCACAACGAAAGCGGCAATAGATTCAAATAATCGTTTCTTGCTAGAAAAAGCAACCCCTGACGAATATCATCAGGGGAGAGCAATGTCGTAAATTTCATAGGTTATAGTTTAAATTGTTCGCCTAAATAGACACGTTTAACGTGCTCATCATTCATGACTTCTTCCGGTGTGCCGGTCGCGATAATTTTTCCTTCGCCAACTATGTAAGCGCGTTCACAAACATCAAGGGTTTCGCGTACGTTATGGTCGGTAATTAACACGCCTAAACCACGATTGCGGAGATCTGTGATGATTTTCTTAATATCCGTAACCGAAATTGGGTCTACACCTGCAAAAGGTTCATCTAATAAAATAAATTTAGGATTCGCCGCTAAGGCGCGTGCAATTTCCACACGACGACGTTCACCACCAGAAAGAGATTGTCCCAGGCTATCACGAATATGGCTAATATTGAACTCATCAATTAACTCATCCGCTCTCTCTCTGCGTTGCTCTGCAGTGAGATCTTTACGAATTTCTAATACCGCCATAAGGTTTTCATACACCGTTAAACGACGGAAAATAGAGGCTTCTTGTGGTAAATAGCCAATTCCTCGACGTGCACGTTCATGCATAGGTAATACGCTAATATCATCGCCATCAATGGTGATTTTTCCCCTGATCGTGACGCACTAAACCGACGACCATGTAGAAAGTAGTGGTTTTACCTGCACCATTTGGACCAAGTAGGCCAACAATTTCATTGGAGTTTACGGTTAAACTCACATCAGAAACCACTTTTCGGCTTTTATAGCTTTTTGCGAGGAATTCAGCTTGTAATACAGACATCGGTTATTTTTTACCTTTTTGTTGTAATTGGGTTGGAATTAAGACGGTTTGCACGCGTGATTTTCCATTACCATTGGCTTTTAACTGTTGTTTTTTCACATCATAAGTGATGCGTTCACCGTTAATTTTGCTATCTAATTGTTTTAATTCAGCATTACCGGTCAATGTTAAGAATTCAGTGCCTAAATCGTAGTGAACTTTATTCGCTCTACCGTCAACAGGTTTACCATCATCAAGTTGTTGGTGGAAGGTAACAGGGCTACCAAATGCTTCAACAGTTTCTTTTTTACCTGAATTTTCTGGTGGGCGAGTAATGACCACTTTATTGGCTTTAATCAAAATGGAACCTTGCGTAATCACAACGTTATCCGTAAAGGTTACGACGCTGTTTTCCATATCTAAAGATTGATTATCTGAGACAATATTAATCGGTTTATTGGTATCGTCTTTTAACGCAAAAGCAGACAAAGAAGTCATCATTAACGCCGTTAAAAGCAGAATTTTATTGTTTGTTGATTTCATAATATGTTTTTACCTGTTCCTTTAGAGTTGCAACTTGCTGACGTAAATTTCCGACGAGCTTCAATCCGCTAGAGTTAAAGTTTAATCCGTTAATTTTTACTTGTGTATCGGAAGTAATGTCTTGTGTTTTTAAATTAATCACTGCCGCTTCGGTCTCAACACGTTGCAGGCGAGATAAAGGATCAAGACTCTCGGCAACCACGCCGCCTTCAAGATAGAGCATTTGATCTTTCGTTAATTTTGCCTTTTTCGCGCTAAGTTTCCAATTTTGTTTTTCTAATTGAATTTTATCGGTTTTCGCTTCTTTATCTTTATTGTCATTGTCCAAAGAGACATCAAAAAGATAGACTAACGGCGAAATAAAATCCGTATGACCGTCTTGTGTGTAATATTCCACTTTGTCGGAAATCGCGAGATACTGTTTTTTACCTTCAGGTGAGAATACAGTGGTTTCCATTTTTATTACCGACGTATTCCGGGCTATCAGGCTTTTTAATGAGGCTTTGTAAATCGCTATGATCTTGATTAAGCGAATAATACCAGCCTAATAAAGCGAGGGCGATAACACCTAAAATAATATTCCAACGAATATTCATAAATAACGTTTTTTCCTTATTAAAAGGGTAGCTAATCATAGCACTTTTTGACACAAAGTGCGGTCAAAAATAGCCGTATTTTAGTCTTCTAAAAATGAGTGTTTTTAAGATCTGATAAATCTCGCGATAAGCTTTTTGATGGCTTATTTTTGTTCCTTCTCTTTCTGTGCTGCACGAATCAAATTACGTAATTGTTGGCGATCTGCAGAAGGATGTTCATTTAACAAATCAGTCAGTGCTGCATCACCTTTTGCAACTCAATTCATCACGTAAGATTTCCAACTTATGCAGCATCGCTTGTTGCTGATTATGTTTGTTTTCAATTTTTTCTAAAGCTTCACGAATAGGCTCTGCATCAATTGAGCGTAAGAGCTTACCGATATATTGCAATTGGCGACGACGCGCCTCTTTTTGCAGACGTTGCGCTAATTCAATGGCATCTTTCAAGCTATCGTCTAGTGGAACCTTAGTCAGATTTGCTTTGGTTAAGTTCACCAATTTCTCGCCGAGCTGTTTTAAATCCTCAGCGTCGCGTTTGATTTCACTTTTACTTACCCAAATAATCTCTTCTTGGTCTTCATCTTCCCAATCAAAGGCTTCTTTTTTCTTACGTTTTGCCATTCTATTACCTTATGAAAAATTTGGTGCATTTTAGCATAAACTTTCAAAATAAGATAAAATGGCGCAAATTTTTAATAGGATTATCACCATGAAAACAGCAGAAAATTTAACCGCACTTTTAAAATCTCAAGAGCAAACATTGCGTGATGCAGTCAGTTTTGCGATTGACACCGCACAGAAAGCGGGCGCCACCGCTGAAGTAGGTGTGACAAAAGTGAGTGGTTTATCGGTTTCAACCCGTCTGCAAGAGATTGAAAATGTTGAATTTACTAACGATGGGGCATTAGGCATTTCCGTTTATTTAGGCCAACAAAAAGGCAATGCCTCTACCTCAGATTTAAGTGAAGAAGCGATTAAAAACACCGTTGAAGCCGCGCTCGCTATTGCAAAATATACCTCGCCAGATGATTGCACAGGGCTCGCCGATAAAGAACTAATGGCTTTTGAAGCACCCGATTTAGCGCTTTATCATGGGGCAAGTGTTGATGTTGAACAGGCTACAAAATTAGCTCTAGAAGCTGAAAAAGCGGCGTTGGAATACGATGAAAAAATTGTGAATAGCAATGGTGCAAGCTTTAATTCACATACCGGCGTGCGTGTTTATGGCAATACACACGGCATGCTACAAAGTTACTTATCTAGCCGTTATTCTTTATCTTGTTCGGTGATTGGTGGCGAGCTAGATCAACTTGAAAATGACTACGAATACACGGTTTCACGTGAGTTTGATGCGCTTTCTTCAGCGGATTGGGTAGGACAGAAATTGTGCGAAAAAAGTGATCGCGCGTTTAAATCCACAAAAATTAACGACACGTGAAGTGCCCGTGATTTTCTTAAATGATGTGGCAACAGGATTAATCTCTCATTTAACGGGGGCGATTAGTGGCGGCAGCTTATATCGTAAATCCAGTTTCTTGCTCGATCATCTTGGAAAAACAAGTATTGCCAGATTGGTTCCAAATTAGTGAGCGTCCGCATTTGTTAAAACGTTTAGCCTCACGCCTTTTTGACAGCGAAGGGGTGCGAACACAGATCTTGAAATTATTCAAGATGGCGTGTTGCAAACCTATTTGCTCACCAGTTACAGCGGCAGAAAAAAATGGGCATGCAAAGTACCGGGTCATGCAGGCGGTATTCACAACTGGCTCGTGAAACCAAATTTAACGGGCGGATTGACCGCACTTTTACGTCAAATGGGCACCGGTTTATTGGTTACAGATGTCATGGGGCAAGGCGTAAATATTGTGACGGGGATTATTCCCGTGGCGCAGCCGCTTTCTGGGTGGAGAAATGGCGAGATCCAATATCCGGTTGCTGAAATTACCATTGCCGGTCAATTACAAGATATGTTGAAAAAAATATTGTGGCAGTAGCAGATGATGTTGAACATCGATCCAATATCCAAACTGGTTCAATCTTGTTAGACAAGATGAAAATTTCAGGGAAATTAATAAATTTTATAAAAATGATAATAATTCTTATTGACAGATAATTTCTTTCTGCTACTATACGCACATCTGTTTCGCAGCGATTGCAGATTGCTCCAACAGGTAGAGTGAAAAGTAAATTCGTTAGGGTTAAAAAGGCTGAAGGTTTAAACTTCAGCCTTTTTTATTGTAGAATACGCAAACGATTAAATTAAAAAGGAAAGACCATGAAAAAACACCATGTCGATATTATGATTTCAGAAGCGGATGTCCGTAGTCGCATAGCTGAACTTGGCGCGGAAATTACGCGTTTTTATCAACAAACAAAGCCATTGATAAACTGATTGTTGTCGGGCTTTTACGTGGTTCATTTATGTTCATGGCCGATCTCGTGCGTGAATTAAAATTACCGGTAGAAGTCGAGTTTATGACGACTTCAAGCTATGGTTGCGGAATGACAAGTAATCACGATGTGAAAATTACGAAAGATCTCGAAGGGGATATTCGTAATGAACATGTGCTGATTGTTGAGGACATTATTGATACGGGTTACACCCTTGAAAAAGTGCGCAGCATTTTAAATTTACGCGATCCTGCAAGCTTGGCGATTTGTACCTTATTAGATAAACCTTCTCGCCGAGAAGTGGAAGTACCTGTTGAATGGATTGGTTTTTCTATTCCGGATGAATTTGTTGTCGGCTATGGCATTGATTACGCACAACGTTATCGCAACTTAGGCTATATTGGCAAAGTGGTTATAGACGAATAATTTAGTCATATTTTAAACATAAAAGTGCGGTCAGATTTTTCAAAGCAAATTGCTTTTAAAATCTGACCGCCTTTCTAATCTTGTTAACGATTAATCCTTGCGCGGTGGCCAATATACGTCTTCTTAGCGATACCGCGTTTGAGAATATCGGCAGCAAGGGCGGCGGTGTCAGGCGGATTTTTGGTAGAACGCTGCGTCTTCCTTGCTCATCGCAGAGTAGATGCCTTTCCAGTGGGGTTTGGCGGGTGGCAGGGGCAGGACTTCGTCTAGGGCGTGGGAAGGTGTAGAAGGGGTTGCCGCTTTTGGTATCTGTGCCTGTAAGTGCTGTATACAACTCGTTGTAAGCTGTTTCACGGACAGGATCAGTTAGGGTGGAGGCGAATTCCTTCATATAGGCTTTCGTTTTACCATAAACGTGACTCAAACGTGAAGCTGATTCTCCCCCACTTTCTCCTCCATAGCACACTGCATTGTGCATTAACCGCAAGGATTCTTTCTGATCACCATCAATGGCTTTAAACGAAGATAATTCCTTCATTGCCGCTGAAAACCCCTGCTTGGCAGCGCACTCAAACAGCAGTTGAGCGGTTTTTGAATTGTCGAGATTTTTTTCGTAAATCCGTGCCAATTCATACTGCGCCAACGGTACACCCAATTCCACAGCCTTCTGCAGGTAGGCAAGGCCGAGTTCCAGGGTGTAAGGGTAGCCAGCATGGCCTTCATACAAGGCATCAAACAGCCAATAGTATGCCATCGCCCAATCCTTCTCCAAGCCGTAATGCAACCATTTGCGGGCGTAGTCGGGACGTTGGTCAAACAAGTCCCCCATCGCTCCTTGGGTGCCGGTGTAGAGCAGGTAGAGATTGTTGATGGCACGGTAATGTCCGCGACCTGCCGCCGCTTCGTACAGAATCACCATATCCTGTAACTCTTGCACAGTTCTGCGCCAACTTTTGGCATGGAGTAAGGTTGCTGCCCGATACCATTGCTCGGCTTCGACATCAGTGTTGGGCGGCGGTGTCCATGTGGCACAGATATATTCTGTGCGTTTTCAGGTCAAAGGCTTTGGGTGCAGAAAGCGTTTGAGTATCGTTACGGTCTGATGCTGAAAATGAATTAACCCCGCAAGTCGTAATTAGCGGGATAAGTAAGAAAATGATGTTACATTTTTTCATGATTTTGACTGTTCTTTGGATGGATTAAAAATTTAGTCTAAACATTCTTTTTAAATAATGTAAATTATATTTTTATAATACCACCTGAAAATTAAAACTTTCATCACAAATCGATAACTTTATGTTGCTTATTTTTAATGTGGTTTTTATGCTATTTTATAATAAAAGAGCGGTCAAACATTCTGATGATTTTTGACCTCTCTTTGTTTATTAAGATTAGCGTTTCGCTTTTTGATAAACTTCATTAAGCGTTTACGTTTACGTAATTGGTTTGGTGTGAGTTTATTTTTCTACCACGAATGGGTTTGAACCTTCTTGGAATAGCAAGCGAATTGGCGAACCAATAATTTTCAAACTCTTACGATAATAATTAGATAAATAACGTTTGTATGAATCCGGTAATTTATCCATTTTGTTACCATGCACCACGATAATTGGTGGATTATAGCCGCCTGGGTGAGCGTATTTTAATTTAATGCGACGTCCCGCCAATCATTGGTGGTTGATGTTCATCCGTCGCCATTTGTAAAATGCGGGTGAGAAGGGACGTCGTCATTTTTGCGTCGCACAAGCATAAGCTTCTAATCGAATCAAAAGATTACTCACGCCACTGCTGTGTAAAGCAGAAATAAAATGCACACGGGCAAAGTCGATGAAATCAAGACGGCGATCTAATTCAGATTTGACGCGATCTTTCACATCTTGATCTCAAGCCGTCCCATTTATTCACGACGATCACGGTGAGCGTCCTGCATTTAAGATAAAGCCAAGTAGAGAGAGATCTTGGTCTGAAATGTTTTCACGCGCATCAATTGTGAGTAACACCACGTTTGCATCTTGAATCGCTTGTAACGTTTTTGATGACAGAGAATTTCCAACGGCTAAATGCACTTTTCCACGTTTACGCACACCCGCTGTATCAATCAAAGGTGTATTGTTGCCCATCGCGTTCCATCGGAATGTAGATACTATCGCGTGTTGTGCCTGGCATATCGTAAACGACCACGCGATCTTCACCTAAAAATACGATTGGTTAATGTCGATTTACCGACGTTTGGACGGCCTACAATCGCAATTTTGATATTTTTATCTTGTTCTTCTTCAAGCTCTTCGTCTAATGCGTCATCAATCAATGACGTATCTTCCTCTGAATCGAAGTCAAATTCGTGATCCCATTCATCTTTTTCTTCATCATGAAGTGCGGTCATTTTCTGCTTCGTTTTCTTGTAATTTTTCCGCTAAAGGGGCAAGTACTTGCCCATTAATTGAGTCACGCCACGACCTTGTGATGCCGCAATTTGTTCAATTTTCACCTAAGCCTAATTGATAGAAATTCCGCACAGTGTGAGTCTGCATCAATACCGTCAGTTTTATTTCGCCACCACGACGGTTGTTTTTCATTCAGTACGTTGGCGTAAGTAATTGGCAATGCCAATGTCTGCAGCCGTTAAACCTGCACGCGCATCCACTAAGAAAAAGCACTACATCGGCTTCTTCAATCGCTAATGAGATTGTTCCGCCATTTTTCTTCAACGCCTTCTTCAGTGCCATCAATACCGCCGGTATCGATCACAATGAAAATCATAGCCAGAAATATTGGCATGACCGTATTTACGATCTCGGGTTAAACCAGGGAAGTCTGCGACAAGCGCATCACGAGTACGGGTTAAACGGTTGAATAGGGTGGATGCCTACGTTTGGGCGACCCACTAAGGCAACGACAGGAGTTGTCATAAAAATATCTCTGTAAAGTGTAAATTTGGTTAATTATAGCGAATGTTGGCTGCTAGGGTAAAATTCGGGCATAAAAAGCACCTTCTAGGTGCTTCATTATCTCGACTTAATTGGCGGAATGGACGGGACTCGAACCCGCGACCCCCTGCGTGACGAGGCAGGTATTCTAACCAGCTGAACTACCACTCCGTGAGCATATTAAAGACAAGTTTTAAATTGGCGGAATGGACGGGACTCGAACCCGCGACCCCTGCGTGACAGGCGGGTATTCTAACCAGCTGAACTACCACTCCGCTGAAGTGCTGGGTATAATAATGATGAACGTTAGAACCGTCAATCTCTTTTTATGTTTATCTGATTAATAGATAACCGATTAATGAGGGGTTTTAATCTCCCGTACGAATAGACCAAAAACATTTGCCATCGCTATTGACCAATTTAATGAAATCTAAAATGGGCTTGGGTTTCATCATCAGTGGGTTGTAACACTTTTTAAATTTTGCGAAAAATTGACCGCACTTTGAAGATCTTGAACATTGGCACCCGCTTTGGATAATCGAACTATCCGCATGCTCTTCATCAAATAGACTGGTTTGCCCGCCCGTCATGGACAAATAAACGTCGGCTAAAATCTCCGCATCCAGTAACGCGCCGTGGAGCGTACGTTTGCTGTTATCAATGCCTAAACGATCACACAATGCATCTAAGCTGTTACGTTTTCCCAGGATACATTTGGCGCGCCATTTTGCAACGTATCGGTAACCAGGCAAATGTCGGTTGTTTTGATATTTAACCCAAGTTTACGGAATTCGTAGTCCATAAAGCCCACGTCAGAAGGGCGCGTTGTGAATCAGTAGTTCGGCACCACGAATGTATTCAATAAAGTCTTGCGCAGTCGTTTTTGAAATCCGGTTTTATCCGCCAGCATTTCATCTGTAATACCGTGAACTTTCAATGGCATCAGGGATCAACCAAACGATCCGGTTTAATATAAATGTGGAAAAATTATTGCCCGTATATTTACGGTTGATCATTTCCACGGCACCAATTTCAATAATGCAATGTCCTTCGTAATGCGCACCAATTTGGTTCATACCGGTGGTTTTCAGTATCCAGTACAATTTGGCGATCCGGATTTATCATTGTTCTACCTATCTGTTTCCTTTAAAAATACTGCCTATTTTTACACAAGCTCGAATTAGTTATGCAAAACAGATTGAAATTTTTACGGATGGATCTTGCCCTAGAGCAATCCAGGCGCTGGGGAATAGGGATTGTCCTGCGCTATAAACAGCACGAAAAACATATTTCAAAAGGTATTTTCAAAACCACCAATAATCGCATGGAATTACGAGCAGTGATTGAGGCTTTAAATAGCTTAAAAGAGCCTTGTCATGTGACGCTTTATAGCGATAGCCAATATATGAAAAATGGCATCACGCAATGGATTTACAATTGGAAGAAAAACAATTGGAAAGCGAGTACGGGAAAAGCGGTAAAAAACCAAGATTTATGGATTGCGTTAGATCAGGCAATTCAAATCCATAACATTGATTGGCAGTGGGTGAAAGGCCATTCAGGCCATCGAGAAAATGAAATTTGTGATGAATTAGCGAAACAAGGCGCAGAAAACCCAACTTTCGAAGATATCGGTTACGAAGGCTAGCCTGCACCTTGTTTTAAAGTGCGGTTATTCTTGATAACGAATTAACCCTTCCTGCTGTGTGGTGGCAATTAATGTGCCATCTGCAGCAAAAATTTGTCCTCTCGCTAAACCACGTCCTGCAAAAGCATTGTTACTTTCAATGGCATGTAAAGTGCCAATTATTTAAATTGAAAGGACGGTGGAACCAAATGCTGTGGTCGATCGTGGCCACTTTCATCCCCTTTCTGTAAAAAGCGCCTTTTCCCATGTGGGTGAAGTGCGGTCAAAATACAGTGAAAATCAGAAAAATAGGCCAAGAGACATTGTTGCGTTTGCAAAATCTAGTGGCGCTTCTCCATTGGTTTTAAACCAAGCATATTGTTCGGGTGGGGTTCACGACCATCAAATGGATTGTTCAAATATCGGCTATGAGATCTGAAATGGTCGTTCTTGGGCAAATTTTTCACTCAAAGCTTTCTGGCAAAGTCTGCGCCACTTCTAACATGATTTCGTGTTCATCAATACATTGTTCTGGCCCCGGCACTTGCGGCATGGCGGATTGATGGTCAAGCCCTTCTTCGGGTACTTGAAATGAGGCGGTGACGTGACAAATCACATTTTTATGTTGAATGGCTTTTACGCGTAATGCAGAGAAGTTACGTCCTTCACGTAAAGTTTCCACGTCATAAATAATCGGGTATTGACTGTCGCCAGGTGCTAAAAAGTAAGCATGACAAGAGTGGAGTACTCACGCTCAGCGGGCAACCTGCATCGCAGCAGACAGAGATTGATGCGACTACTTGGCGCCAAACACTTGGCGGAAAACCTAAGTCTTCACTGCGCCACGAAAGATAAGATCATCAATTTTTCTAGTTTTAATAATTCGATGAGTTGATTTAATTTATCCGACATTGTTTTTTCCTTTTATAAATACAAAAGAGACCGCATAGTTATGCGGTCTGAAGCGTTTTTATACGTTAAAGCGGAAGTGCATGACATCACCATCTTGGACGATGTAGTCTTTACCTTCTAAGCGCCATTTACCCAGCTTCTTTTTGCACCGTTTTCACCTTTGAATTGGATGAAGTCATCGTAAAGCAATTACTTCTGCACGGATGAAGCCTTTTCAAAAGTCTGTACGGATGACTGCCGCTAGCTTTAGGGCGGTTGCACCACAGAAACCGTCCATGCGCGCTTCTTTCACACCCTGCAGTGAAGTAGGTTTGAAGATTTAATAAAGGCATAACCCGCACGAATTACACGGTTTAAGCCAGGTTCTTCAATACCAAGATCTTGTCAAAATTCGATTTTTCATCGTCATCAAGCTCAGCAATTTCAGCTTCAATCGCAGGCACATACAGGTACCACAACAGAGCCTTCTTTTTCAGCAAACTCACGTACTTTGTCTAAATATGGGTTTAGTTTTTCAAAAACCGTCTTCATTTCACGTTCGCAATGTACATGGTTGGTTTTAATGTGAGGAAGTTATAGCTTTTAATTGCTAATAGCTCATCTTTATCTAACTCAACAGAACGAATCATGCCCTGCTTCAGAAAGTACAGGAAGGATTTTTCCATCACAGAAAGTTCAAATTTTGCGTCTTTATCACCACCTTTTTAGCGCGTTTTTGTAAACGTTGGATTGCACGTTCACAGCTGTCTAAGTCAGCAAGGGCTAATTCGGTATTGATGGTTTCGATATCGCTTAATGGGATCGATTTTACCCGCAACGTGCACGATGTCATCGTTTTTCAAAACAACGAACAACATGACCAGTGCATCAGTTTCACGGATGTTCGCTAGAATTTATTACCTAAGCCTTCACCTTTACTTGCACCCGCAACCAAACCAGCGATATCCACAAACTCCATGGTGGTGGGTAATACGCGTTCAGGTTTAACAATTTCCGCTAACGCATCTAAACGCGGATCCGGCATTGGTACTACGCCAGTATTCGGTTCGATTGTACAGAACGGATGAGTTTGCCGCTTCGATACCGGCTTTGGTTAATGCATTAAAAAGGGTAGATTTACCGACGTTTTGTGACCAACGATACCACATTTAAATCCCATGATGTTTTCCTTATTAGTAAGCGTAAGTGCAGTTAAAATTTATGGTGTTTTTCACGCGCACTTTTGAGTTAAATTTTTAAAACTGTTTAAGCGATTGGTGGCTTTCACCATGCCTTCTTTGAAAAAGCAATTCAATGCAATCAGTGGCTTCGTCTAACGCTTTATCGAGCGCTTCTCTTCTGCAGGCGCAGGTTTGTTAAGCACAAAACCTGAAACTAAATCACGGTGTCCAGGATGGCCAATGCCAATGCGTAAACGATAGAAATTGTTGCTGTTACCAAGCTGATGCCACGATATCTTTTGAACCATTGTGACCCGCCATGTCCGCCACCTTGTTTTAATTTTTACGGTGCCCGGGCGGTAAATCTAATTCATCGTGTAGCACTACACTTTCTTCTGGTTTGATGCGATAAAAATTAGCAAGTGCGCCTACCGCTTTTTCCACTTAAATTCATAAACGTCGTTGGCACTAAAAACGGACTTCTTTTGCCGTTAATCAGGGTTTTTCCACGTGACCGAAGAATTTATTTTCTGCATTAAGCGAAACATTAAAGCGACGAGCCAAACGCTCAATCAGCCATTCACCTGCATTGTGACGAGTTTCTGCATATTTATCGCCAGGGTTTCCCAGCCCACGATGAGTTTAATTTCAGGCATAGTTTTCTACTTGAGATAAAAATAGTGGCGTATTGTAGCGAAAAAGGGCTAATTTCTCAATCTATAAGGCTAGACTAAAACACCTGGGAGAATTAATAGACTTCCCATGACTAATTTCATGCTAAGGGTTCGCTAACAATACACACACCTAAAATAATGGCAATCACGACACGGTTTTATCAATGGGCGCAACCCAAGAGGCGGGCTGCCATTGCAATGCGCGATAATAGCAAAGCCAAGATAGACCCGTGGCAGCTCAGAAAAGAATTAAAAAGGTAAACGGTTTTGCGGCAATATGTTATGGCAGTTGCCATTCTACGTGCGACTAATGATACCCAGCTGTGACGAGTAACACACAATCGTGCGGATAAAGGTCGCGAGATTACTGTTAATGCCTTCAACTAATTTTGCCTAAAATAGCGGTAAGTCCAGCGAAAAAGGCTGAACCAATAGCAAAAAATATCCAATTCATGATGTGCTCCTGATTTTATCGTTAATATTGACCGCACTTTTCCGCTATAATAACTGAAAACTCATCAAACAGAACAAGACATGAAACAAATTAATATTGAAATCGCTTTATGCCTTGCCGGATCGTTATTATTTGAAGTCCTTCAAAGTGGATGAAGGCACAATGATTCAAAGCGGCTATTTTACAATCAGGCATTTTACAACAGTTTACCGAGATTGATTTTGCGCGAGAATAAAGTAGGAATTTATTCCCGTCCAGCCAAATTAACGGATCAGTTAAAAAGATGGTGATCGTATTGAAATTTATCGTCCATTGTTAGCCGATCCGAAGAAATTCGTCGTAAACGTGCGGCAGAACAAGCCAAAGCCGCACAAGAAAAAGCCCAACAAGAAAAACAGGAAAAGGAGTAAAAATGACCGTGCTTTCCACCATATTGTCTGCCTGATGGCATGACCCTGAAATTTTTCCTGCGTGATTATTGGCAGAAAAACCATTGATTATTCGTAATGGTTTCGCCTGAAATTGTATGGTCAATTTGAGCCTGACGATATCATCGAATTAGCACAAGGCGAAGAGGTGACGGCGCGTTTTAGTGAAAAACCTTTTCAGATGATAATTGGAAAGTGTTTTTCAGTCCGTTATCCGAAGAAGATTTTGCAGATGTACCGGAGAAATGGTCGGTGCTCGTCCAAAATTTAGAACAATGGAGCACAGAACTCGGTCAGCTTTTGGAATAAAGTTTGGCTTTATCCCACAGTGGCAACGCGATGATATTATGGTGTCCTATGCACCTAAAGGGTGGTTCCGTTGGTAAGCATTATGACGAATATGATGTATTCTTGGTGCAAGGTTATGGTCGTCGCTGTTGGCAGTTAGGCAAATGGTGTGATTCTTCCACAGAATTTAAAACCGAATCAGCCGATTCGTATTTTTGATGATGATGGGCGAATTGCGATTGATGAAGTGATGAATCCAGGTGATATTCTTTATATTCCCGGCTCGTATGTCGCATTATGGTGTGGCTGAAGATGATTGTTTGACCTTTCTTTTTGGTTTGCGTTATCCGAATTTAGCGGATATTTCTCGATAACGTGAATCAAAGCGTTTTGTCATCAGATCCTGAATTGAATTTAAAGCGAATTTCCAATTACCGTTACGCTTTAACGCAAGCAGAGCAGCGTACAGGGCAAATTGGCAGATGAAAATATTCCAGGCAATGAAAAACAATTTCTTAGCGAAAATTGGCAGAGTCTGAAGCCTTTGATGCCTTGTTCAAACAGCAGTAGCAGGCACAGTGAGTTCGCGTCGCTATGAAAGTGTTGGTATCCGATGAAATGTCCGATCCTGACGAAGTGCGGTCAATTTTAGAAGAGAACAAGGTGTATTAATGCAGGACAATAACTGCAAAATTGCTTTTTACACCGAAAATCCGCTCCGTATTTATGCTAATGGCGAATGGTTAGATGAAGTGAATGTCATTGAAGCGGAAGTGTTGAAACGCCTCTCCGATGGTGAAGCGCTAGATTGGGCATTCTTAAATAATTTAGTGAATGATACAGAAGATCCTGAAAGCACAATGGAATTATTGCTCGATTCGATTTGTAACTGGCTAGATGATGGTTGGGTGTTGATTGAATAATGTCTGAAAACATTTACTCCGTTTCCCAACTGAACAGCGCAGCCCGCCAAATGCTGGAAGGGAATTTTTCACAGATTTGGCTTACGGGAGATTTCCAATTTCACTCAACCTGTATCTGGGCATTGGTATTTAACGCTGAAAGATGAAAATGCCCAAGTTCGCGGTGCGATGTTCCGCATGAAAAATTTGCGGGTGGGGTTTCGTCCGCAAAACGGCATGCAGGTCTTGGTACGAGCGAATGTCAGTTTATATGAACCTCGCGGTGATTATCAGCTGATTATTGAATCTATGCACCCTGCTGGTGAGGGATTGTTGCAACAGCAATTTGAAGCGCTCAAAAATGAAATTGGCGGCAGAAGGGTTGTTTGCACAAAACTTGAAAGAAAAAGCTGCCGGACTTTTGCTAAAGCCGTAGGTATTGTTACCTCTTCGACTGGCGCAGCTTTACAAGATATTCTGCATATTTTGGCTCGCCGAGATCCCAGTTTAAAAGTGGTGATTTATCCAACGGCAGTGCAAGGCAAAGAAGCAACGGCTGAAATCGTCCAAATGATTGAACTCGCTAATGCACGTCAAGAAGTGGATGTATTGATTGTCGGCCGTGGTGGTGGTTCTTTAGAAGATCTTTGGTGCTTTAATGAAGAAGAAGTGGCACGTGCGATTTTCCGTTCTAATTTACCAATTATCAGTGCGGTAGGTCATGAAACCGATGTCACCATCGCCGATTTTGTGGCTGATTTACGCGCACCAACCCCCTCTGCAGCTGCGGAGTTAGTGAGTCGCAATCAGCAGGAATTACTTCAACAGTTAGCCTATAAACAACAGCGTTTGGAGATGGCGTTGGATCGTATTTTCTAGTCAGCAACAGCAACGTTTTGCAACAGTTACGTTTACGCTTGCAAAAATCAACATCCGCAAAATCAATTGTTGATGCAAAAAGCCAAAACGGCGCAATTACACCATCGTTTCGTCTAGCGTTATGCAGCGCCAAATGGATAAAACGCAGCAAAATTGACTGCACTTTCAGCGCGCTTAAAAACAAAATCCGTTGCCTTATCGGTTGCAAAAACAATCTAATATTTAGCTCAGTTACAAGTGCGGTTAAATTTAGGGGGCGAATCGTCAAGTCACGGAACGTCAAAATAAATTAGCAGACTTGTGTGGTAAGTTGGATGGATTAAGCCCATTAAAAAGTATTGGCACGAGGATATTCCATCGCAGAGGATGCTAAAGGGACATGCTCATTGTGAGTGTGAAGCAAGTCAAAACAGGCGACACTGATTAAAACGAAAGGTGGCATGGGAGAAATAACTAGCCGCGTTTGTTAATTCAATAGATTTTAATGTAAACCTATGATGAATAAGAAATCATCATAGGTTTTCTTTTTGTGACCGGCTTCAAAGTTTCGACAAAAACTACGAGGGTTCAGTTTTTATTTTTTCATGAGGGTATCATGGCGACCTCGAGTATTGGGAGAGTGACGATGTCAGAAATTCAACAGTTTAGTCAGCATGATATTGAAGTTCTTAATGAAGAAACTGTTTATAAAGGTTTTTACACTTAAGAAAGTACAGTTTAAACATAAGCTTTTTGCCGGTGGCGAGAGTGGTCGTAACACGAGAGTTGTTGGTCAAGGTCGCCTCTGCCGTGGTTGCTTACGATCCGGAAGAAGATGCAGTGGTTTTAGTGGAGCAAGTACGTATTGGTGCATATCAACCTGATCTGCTCGTTCTCCTTGGTTATTAGAATTGATCGCCGGGCATGGTGAAGAGGGTGAACAACCTGAAGAAGTCGCTTTGCGTGAAAGTGAAGAGGAAGCTGGCGTATCTGTTCAAGATCTCACATTGTTTAAGCGTGTGGGATAGCCCGGGCGGTGTCGTAGAACGTATTCATTTGTTTGTCGGTCGAGTAGATAGCAGTCTCAAGGGACTTCATGGTTTAGCTGAAGAGAATGAAGACATCTCGTGTTCATGTGGTGAAACGTGAGCAAAGCTATCAATGGATGTGTGATGGCAAAATTGATAATGGCATTGCAGTAATGGGCTTTGCAATGGCTTCAATTAAATTACGCCCAATTGCAGCAACGCTGGCAATAGGAGTCCCATGAGCAATACATTTGAATGCGAATCCGCGAGTGAGATTTGTCAAATTATTACAAATCACTGATCCTCATTTGTTTAAGGATACAAGCAAAGACTTATTAGGTATCAACACGCACGAAAGCTTTTCTCAGGTGTTAAAAGAAATTCAGTCAGAATCTTTTTATTATGATGTCGTGCTTGCGACAGGTGATTTGGTACAAGATAGTAGCGATGAAGGTTATCTACGATTTGTTGAAATGGTTAAACCGTTAAATAAGTCAGTATTTTGGCTTCCGGGTAACCATGATTTTCAACCCAAAATGGTCGAGCATTTAAAACCAATCGCCTATTAATGCGTCAAAACATTTACTTCTGGAAAACATTGGCAAGTGATTTTTGTTAGATAGCTAGTTTCCGGTGTAGCCCTCATGGCGAATTAAGTGCTTATCAGCTAGATTGGTTAAAAACAAAATTAGCCGAAAATCCAGCACGTCATAGCTTAGTCGTATTACATCACCATCTATTGCCAACGAATTCAGCATGGCTTGATCAGCATAATTTACGTAATGCTCATGAATTCTCAGAGGTTCTTGCTCAATTCAACAATGTAAAAGGGATTTTTATACGGTCATATTCATCAAGAAGTCGATGGCTATTGGCAAGGTTATCAAAACCATGGCAACACCAGCGACTTGTATTCAATTTAAGCCGGATAGCAATCATTTTGCTTTAGATACCTTACAACCAGGTTGGCGTGAAATTGAGCTACATCCAGATGGGCGAATTGAAACTAGGGTGAAACGAATCAAACAAAAATATTCCTGCCAAATATGGAGGAAGAAGGATATTAAACAAAGTGCGGTTAAAATTCAGGTGATTTTAACCGCACTTTTTCTATACCGAAATGGGTAAAAGTCCATTTTACACTAGCCAGAATTCCTACAAATCTGTACAATAGCCGACCGATTTTTATCTTTTTACTAATCTTTATTTTTTTAAGCAATATGACGCAAAAATTACATATTAAAAACATGGGGATGCCAGATGAATGAATACGATTCATCAAAAATGGCCGATCTTCTCTTAAATACTCATGGTTTAGAATTGACTGATATTCCAGAAGAAGCCGATGTGTTACTTTGCAACACCTGTTCTATCCGTGAAAAAGCACAAGAAAAAGTGTTCCATCAGTTAGGGGCGTTGGAAAGAATTAAAAACAAAATCCAAACCTAGTGATTGGTGTGGGCGGTTGCGTAGCATCACAAGAAGGTGAGCATATTCGTCATCGTGCACCTTACGTAGATATCGTATTTGGTCCACAAACTTTACATCGCTTACCAGAAATGATTAATCAAATTCGTGGCGGTAAAAAGTTCGGTGGTGGATGTAGTTTCCCTGAAATTGAGAAATTTGACCGTTTGCCGGAACCTCGCGCAGAAGGTCCAACTGCGTTTGTGTCTATTATGGAAGGTTGTAATAAATATTGTACTTACTGCGTGGTGCCTTATACCCGTGGTGAAGAAGTGAGCCGTCCTGTTGATGATGTATTATTTGAAATTGCACAGTTGGCCGATCAAGGTGTTCGTGAAATCAATTTATTAGGCCAAAACGTAAATGCATATCGTGGTCCGACATTTGATGGCGGTATCTGTACATTTGCAGAATTGTTGCGTTTAGTAGCGTCTATTGACGGTATCGACCGTTTACGTTTTACCACCAGTCACCCAATCGAATTTACTGATGATATTATTGACGTGTATCGCGATACACCAGAATTAGTAGACTTCGTACACTTGCCGGTACAAGCTGGTTCAGACCGTATTTTAACTATGATGAAACGTGGTCATACAGCGTTAGAATATAAATCGATCATTCGTAAATTACGTGCAGTGCGTCCAAATATTCAAATCAGCTCAGATTTCATCGTGGGCTTCCCAGGTGAAACCAATGAAGAGTTTGAACAAACAATGAATCTAATTGCGCAAGTGAATTTTGATATGAGCTTTAGCTTTATCTATTCCGCGCGTCCAGGCACACCTGCAGCAGATATGCCAGATGATGTAACCGAGGAAGAGAAAAAACAACGTCTCTATCTTTTACAAGAGCGTATCAACCAACAAGCGGCACAATATAGCCGCCGTATGCTTGGTACAGAGCAACGCGTGTTGGTGGAAGGGCCGTCTAAGAAAGATATTATGGAATTAACAGGACGTACGGAAAACAACCGTATTGTGAATTTCCAAGGCTCACCAGATATGATTGGTAAGTTTGTCGATATCAAAATTACAGATGTTTATACTAACTCTCTACGTGGCGATGTGGTGCGTACTGAAGATCAAATGGGATTACGTATTGCACAATCTCCACAAGAAGTGATGAACCGTACTCGTAAAGAAGATGAATTAGGCGTAGGACGTTATCACGGCTAATCGTTTAAAAATAACTATAGATAAGTAACCGTACGTAAGTGCGGTTATTTTTATGTGTTTTTAGAAAAAGGGAGTAGGAAAGTCGTTCCCTAAATTTTAGGCATAAAAACACCCGTTAAGGTGCTGATTTAAAGTGGTGGGTCGGAGGATTCGAACCTTCGACCAACGGATTAAAGTCCGCTGCTCTACCGACTGAGCTAACGACCCACTGGTATAATTTTTGAAATGGTGCCCGAAGCCAGACTTGAACTGGCACGCCTCGAAAGGCGAGGGATTTTAAATCCCTTGTGTCTACCGATTCCACCACTCGGGCAAATTGGAGCGGGAAACGAGGGTTTCGAACTCCTGACCCCGACCTTGGCAAGGTCGTGCTCTACCAACTGAGCTATTCCCGCGTTTGCTTGTTGCCAAACAACGGGGCGTATTTTACGGATTTATCGTATTGTGTCAAAATAAAAATTCGTAAAAATTTTTAATTGGTTGAAAAATAATTCAAAAATAAAAAGTGCGATTAAAAATAACCGCACCTTTTCATTTAAAAATTTAGCCAATTCTATAATTCAATGTTATCTAACAAGCTACCTTTTAGCTGCTTTTCAAGTATTGGAGCATTGACCATACCGTTAAAAAATGGCCGCCAACTAAAGCAGTACAATTGCCAGAGTTTCCATATAAACGTTATATCGCCAGAGTAATCCACCTAAAGCTAGCATTTGAGAGGTGGTTTTCACTTTTCCAAGCCATGAAACGGCCACTTTATTACGTTCACCTAATTCAGCCATCCATTCGCGTAAAGCAGAAATAATGATTTCACGAGAAATCATAATAATCGCTGGAATGGTAATCCAGAAAAGAATGTTGATATTCCACAATTAATACAAGTGCGGTAATAACCATCACTTTATCAGCGACAGGATCAAGGAAAAGCACCGAAACGGGTTGTTTGTTTTAATTTTCGTGCGAGATAGCCATCAAACCAGTCGGTGACACCGGCAATAAAAAAAATGAGCGTTGTAATAAAAAGGAGCAGAAGGGATTGGTAAATAAAATGCCACGACGAAGAATGGGATTAAAATCACTCGGAGAATCGTCAGAAAAAAATAGGAATATTATATTTTCATAAAAAATAACCGTACTTTGGTTAAAGATACGCTCATTCTAAAGGATCTACAAAAATAAAAAAAGCCACTTAATGTGGCTTTTTCTTAAAAATTAAAGTTTGTCAGCGTTTTGTTTCAAGTATTTAGCAACACCTTCAGGGCTGTCTTTCATACCTTCTTTGCCTTTTTCCCATTGAGCTGGCAAACTTCACCGTGTTCTTCGTGGAATTGTAACGCATCTACCATACGTAACATTTCATCAATGTTACGACCTAATGGTAAGTCATTAATCACTTGGTGACGAACAACGCCGTTTTTGTCAATTAAGAAATGAACCACGTAGTGCAACACCTTCTTCAGGGTGTTCGATACCGTATGCTTTGAGCGATTTCGTGTTTAACGTCTGCAGCTAACGCATATTTAACTGCACCGATACCGCCGTTTTCAGTTGGGGTATTACGCCATGCATTGTGAGTGAATTCTGAGTCGATAGATACACCAACAACTTCAACACCACGTTTTTGAACTCTTCGTAACGGTGGTCGAATGCGATTAACTCAGATGGGCAAACGAAAGTAAAGTCTAATGGATAGAAGAATAATACTGCCGCTTTACCATTGATGTGTTTCTTGAAATTGAAGTTATTAACGATTTCTCCGTTGCCTAAAACTGCAGCGCAAGTAAAATCTGGAGCTTGACGAGTTACTAATACCATAGTCATAATTCCTATATGAAAGTTAATAAAAATTTTGCGGATGCAAAAACTCGCCGATTATTTCTAAGAAAATTAACCGCACTTTAACAGCTGTTTTTATCTATTGAATTAATTAATATTGTCTAAGTTACAGGTGAAATATATGTCAGAACATCATACTTTATCGACCACACTGGTTCATGCAGGGCGTAAAAAACGTTTTAGTCAAGGCTCAGTTAACCCCGTGGTTCAACGTGCATCTTCTTTAGTATTTGAGACTATTGCAGATAAAAAACATTGTACAAAAAATCGTTACAAAGGAGAGCTTTTTCTACGGACGCCGTGGCACGTTAACGCATTTTGCACTTCAAGATTTAATGTGAAATGGAAGGGGGCGCAGGCTGTTATCTTTATCCTTGTGGGGCCGCAGCGGTAACAAATGCTATTTTTATCCTTTGTGGAAACAGGGCGATCATGTCTTAATGACAGGGGCAGCCTATGAGCCGACACAAGATTTTTGTAAATGTAATTTTGAAAAATGCATATTGATACGACCTATTATGATCCCATGATAGGCGCAGATGTTGCCAAACTCGTGCAGCCAAATACGAAAGTCTTATTTTTAGAATCTCCAAGTTCTTTAACGATGGAAGTGCCTGATATCCCCGCGATTGTTAAAGCGGTTCGAGCAGTGAGCCCTGAAATCGTCATTATGATCGATAATACATGGGCAGGAGGTGTACTATTCAAAGCGCTAGAACACGGTATTGATATTTCTATTCAAGCTGGGACCAAATATTTAGTGGGGCATTCTGATATTATGATTGGTACTGCTGTGGCTAATGCGCGTACTTGGGATAAATTGCGCGAACATTCCTATTTAATGGGGCAAATGGTTGATGCTGATTCTGCCTATACGACGGCTCGTGGCATTCGCACCTTAGGTGTGAGATTAAAACAACATCATGAAAGTAGTTTAAAAGTGGCCAAATGGTTAAGTGAACAACCACAAGTTAAAGCAGTGTATCATCCTGCGTTACCAAGTTGCCCAGGCCATGAAAACTTTAAACGTGACTTTACTGGCGCAAGCGGTTTATTCTCTTTTGAATTACATAAACGTTTAAACGATGAGGAGCTTTCCGCCTTTATGGATCATTTTGATCTTTTCACAATGGCTTATTCTTGGGGCGGGTTTGAATCACTCATTTTATGTAATCAACCAGAAGAAATTGCGAAAAATTCGCCCAGCTATTGAGCGTAAATTAACAGGTTCATTAATTCAGTGCATATTGGATTTGAAGACACAGATGAATTAATTGCCGATCTTCAAGCGGGCTTTGAACGAATCAAATAAGAAAGAGGGCTGTTTTATGTAAACAGTCCCTTATTTACTCAATCTTTGAGTTGATTTATCATAGTCAGCATTTTTAGCAACTAGAGAAGAACAATGAAACATATTCATATTTTTAGGCATCTGCGGGACCTTTATGGGCGGCGTCGCGATGATTGCCAAACAAATGGGTTATAAAAGTAACGGGTTCTGATACCAATGTTTACCCACCGATGAGCGCTTTTTACAAGAGCAGGGCATTGAAATTATTCCCAATTATGATGTGGCTCAACTTCGCAGCCTGCACCGATATGGTGATTGTCGGCAAATGCCATGAGCGTGGTAATCCTTGCGTGGAATATGTTTTGGACAATGCCTTGCCTTACACATCAGGTCCACAATGGTTACACGACCATTTATTGCGTAATTGTTGGGTGTTAGCAGTTTCAGGTACACATGGTAAAACTACAACAACGGGTATGTTGACTTGGATTTTAGAACAAAATGGGTAAAAACCAGGTTTCCTAATCAGGTGGTATTGCAGGGAATTTTTGGTACCTCTGCTCGTTTAGGGGAAAGTGAGTTCTTTGTGATTGAAGCGGATGAATATGATACGGCGTTCTTTGATAAGCGTTCTAAATTTGTACATTACAATCCGAAAACTTTGATCATTAACAATATCAGCTTCGATCATGCTGATATCTTCGACGATCTTCACGCGATCCAGCGTCAATTCCATCATATGATTAGAACCATTCCTTCTACAGGACGTGTTCTTTCTTTTTGCAGATGAACAGAGCGTGAAAGAAACCCTCAATATGGGTTGTTGGTCAGAACAGCAATTTATCGGTAAAGATAAAGAATGGTTTGCGGAACGTATTACCAATGATTGTTCTGAATTTGCCGTATTCCATCACGGTAAAAAAGTGGCTGAAGTGAAATGGAATATTGTTGGACAGCACAATATGCACAATGCTTTAATGGCGGTTGCAGCGGCTTACCATGCAGGTGTCAAAATTGAAGATGCATGTCATGCATTAGGGCAGCTTTATCAATGCAAAACGTCGTTTAGAGGTGAAGGGGGAAGTAAACGGTATTACGGTTTATGATGACTTTCGCTCACCATCCAGAAGCAATTTTGCGACACTTACCGCATTGCGTGACAAAGTAGGTGGTGGCGTACGTATTCTTGCGGTATTAGAGCCTCGTTCAAATACCATGAAAATGGGTGTACATAAAAGATGAAATTGCGCCAGCACTTGGGACGAGCTGATGCCGTATTTATGCTACAACCAGATAATATTCCATGGGATGTGGCTGAAATTGCAGGGAGAATGTGTCAACCAGCGCATTACACAGGAAATATTGATAAATTAGTCGATATGATTGTGGCTGAAGCGAAACCAACGGATCATATTCTTGTGATGTCAAACGGTAGCTTTGGTGGCATTCATCAAAAGATTTTAGATCGATTAAAATAATCTCAATGTAAAGTGCGGTCAAAAATGAGAGTGTTTTTGACCGCACTTTTTATCATTAAAAATAAGGAAATAGCATGGCCGATCCACATATTGAATCTCCAATGGATGTTTGGGATAAACTCACCGTCATTATTTATCGCACAGGTTTTGTGATTGCGGCATTTGAGCATTTTGGCTTTAACTTGGTATCCTCAACAGGCTCAAATTGCCGTGTTGATTGCAGCAACTTGTTGTGCATCATCGCTTCATATTTATTTAAAACATTTCCGCTTAACATTCCAATTTGCCACGTGGCTTGCACTCTTATGTGCGCTTTTAGGTTGGCATGAATTAGCGTTAGGTGGTGCATTAGTAACACTGGGCGGTTTATGTTTTAAAGAATACTTCTGTTTTAGAGTACCGCTGTTAAATGTATAACCTGCATTTGTCGCCGCACTTTTGGTTTGCTTGGGTATTTGAAGGGGTTGGATTGTTCGAATTTTTGTCGGTAATTGTTGGCGGATTATTAGCTGATTCTTGCGGTTCAAAAATGGCGAATGCCATCTGCATTTTGATATTGGCGATAAGACAAAGTATCAAATCTAATAAGATTGATAGATAAAGGCATAATGTTTCCAGACATTGTGCCTTTTTATTTCGATTAAATTTACCTTTATTTGTAACGAAAAAGCACCGAAATCTGGTGCTTTATAATTTGTTGCGGGGCCGGATTTGAACCGACGGCCTTTCGGGCTTTATGAGCCCGACGAGCTACCAAGTTGCTCCACCCTGCGTCTGATGGCGCGTAATATACTCGTTTCAAAAATTATTGCAAGATTTAAACTGAATTTGACTTTCCGTTTGTTAAGAAAAATAAACAATGTGAATATTAATTAATCATTTTATGAAATAGTGCTAGTCCTAAAAGGGAATTTTTGATAGCGTATGCAACTTTGTATTAGTTAGTTTAATTTAGGAAAATAAGAATGAAATTTCGTCAAAAATCTCGCTGTAAAAATTCTCTCGTGATGGCGGCAGTTTCGGTGCTTGCGTCATGTGGTTCAGCACCAAGTAAAGTCTCTTCAAAAATAATTCTAGCTTGCCGCGTACTGCGACAGGCGACGATCCACAAAATTTGGAGCAAAGTATAGCGGACGTAGTTATCAACAAGCTATTTTAAGTCCAGTGGCATCCGTGGAGAACAAAAGTGCGGTCGTTAACCAAGGTGATTTTTTAACGCAGCTTTCTAACGTACGTGGCTATTCAAACTCAATTACTAATCGCTTTGCTGTGAGTTACGGCAAGATCACCAACTGGGTACTTTCAGGGGCAAATGTGAATGAATTAGCGCAATATGGTATTAACCCTCAGATTATGAAAGGTTTTGATGGTTATCAAAACGTCTTGATGACGGGTTATTATTCGCCGGTTATTCATGCTCGCCGCACTGCACAAGGCAAATATCAATATCCAATTTATGCGATGCCAAGTTATAAACGTTATAGCCGTGCGGAAATTTACAATGGTGCATTGGCAGGAAAAGGCTTAGAGCTTGCGTATAGTGATTCAATGATGGATAACTTCTTACTTGGTGCACAAGGTAGTGGTTATGTGGATTACGGCGATGGAAATTTAAATTATTTAGCTTATGCAGGTCAAAATGGTTATAAATATCAAGCAGTTGGTCGCTTATTAGTAGAAGATGGTGAAATTCCAAAAGAAAAAATGTCTATTCAAGCGATTCGTGAATGGGGTAAAAGCAAACCCATCTCGTAGTACAGGAATTGTTAGAGCGTAACCCATCTTATGTTTTCTTTAAAAACGATCCGACAGGAAAAGTGAAAGGTTCTGCTGGAGTGCCTTTAGTACCTATGGCTTCTGTGGCTTCTGATCGCAATGTCATTCCTTCTGGTACCGTATTATTGGTTGAAGTACCAGATATTGATAACAACGGTAACTGGACTGGCTCACACAAATTACACTTAATGGTAGCGCTTGATGTGGGCGGTGCGGTAAACGGCCACCACTTTGACTTATACCGTGGTATTGGCGATCAAGCGGGTCACATCGTTGGTTTATCGAAACACTATGGACGTGTTTGGGTTCTACAATAATGGCTCGTGTCGATAACTACGAACAACGTTTTGGTGGCATTGGTCGCCTTTATACTCCAGAAGGCTTGGCGCGTTTGCGTCAGGTTCATGTGTGCGTCATTGGTATTGGCGGCGTAGGTTCGTGGGTGGTGGAAGCGCTTGCGCGAAGTGGTATAGGGCGGATCACTGCGAGTTGATATGGATGACATTTGTGTCACCAATATTAATCGTCAGCTTCCTGCGTTAAGTGGTAATATTGGCAAGCTTAAAACGGAAGTAATGGCAGAGCGCGTTAAGCTGATTAATCCAGAATGTGTGGTGAATATTATCGATGATTTCATTTCACCGGATAATCAAGCTGAATACTTAAATCGTGGCTATGATTATGTCATTGATGCCATTGATAATGTAAAAACTAAAGCGGCAATGATTGCCTATTGCAAACGTAATAAAATCAAGATTATTACTATTGGTGGCGCAGGTGGTCAGACAGATCCATCCAAAATCCAAATTGCTGATTTAAGCAAAACGATCCAAGATCCATTATTGGCAAAGTGCGGTCAGTTTTACGTAAGGATTTTAATTTTACCCAAAATCCACAACGTAAGTTCGCAGTTGATGCGGTGTTTTCCAGTCAGCCTCTGATTTTCCCTAAAATGGGCGAGGGCTGTGAAGTATCAGCTACCATGAATTGTGCAAATGGCTTTGGTGCAGCAACCATGATAACCGCAACCTTTGGATTCTTTGCCGTTTCTAGGGTAATAGACAAATTATTAAAATAAAGAAATGAAGCAACGTGAAAACATTGCTTTTTCTTTATGAATAAAAAGTATTCAATAAGATGAAGAAATATCACTTCATTTTTTAATTAGAAATGTTGCAATTTTTATCAAAAAGGCGTAGTCTATGTTGGCTTTGAGAATAATTCCCAATAAAAGTAAAGGAAACAAAATGAAACAAGTATTAAAAATGAGTGCAATTTCTACCGCACTTTTAACGCTTCCAATGATGGCAAATGCAGATGTGTTGGCATCCGTGAAAACCCCTCGGTTTTATTACATCGTCTCATTGCTAATGGTGTAACAGATACGCAAATTTTTAGTGTCCAGCAGGTGCTTCTCCTCATGATTACAGCTTAAAAACTTTCAGATGTGCAAAAAAAGTAAAAATCGGCGGATTTAGTGCTTTGGGTTGGTGAAGATATTGATGCTTTCTAGCAAAAACCAATTAGCCAAATTGATAGCAAAAAGTCATCAATATTTCTGATATTCCAGAAATTAAAACCGCTTTTTAAGTAAAGTTCATCATGAGCATTATCATGAAGATGATGAGCACGAGCATGGCCACAGCCATGATCATAAACATGAACATGGGCACGACCATAAACACGAACATGGACACGACCATAAACATGAGCATGGACACGATCATAAACACGAACATGCTCATGAGCATCACGATCACCATCATGATGTAGATGAAAATGGGTTAAGTGTAAACTGGCATTTATGGTATTCACCAGCCATTAGCCAAATTGTGGCACAGAAAGTGGCGGATAAATTAACAGAACAATATCCGGATAAAAAGAGCTTATCGCAAAAACTTAGCCGATTTTAACCGCACTTTGACCGAGCAAAGCGATAAAATCAAAAGCACAATTAGCCCCACTTAAAGATAAAGGCTGCTTTGTGTTCCATGATGCTTATAGCTATTTCAATGATGCTTATGGTTTAAATCAAACCGGTTATTTCACCATTAATCCATTAGTGGCACCAGGAGCTAAAACTATTGCTCACATTAAAGAAGAAATTGAAGAACATCGTGTAAATTGTCTTTTTGCGGAGCCTCAATTCACACCAAAAGTGATTGATTCTCTTGCTCAAAGTACAAAAAGTCAATGTAGGGTCGTTTAGATCCTATTGGCGATAACGTACAGCTTGGCCCCAAATTCCTATGCGAATTTCCTTCAAGCTACCGCTGATAGCTATGCTCAATGTTTAAGTAAATAATCAAAATCTCCCCCTAGCCCCCTCTTTACAAAAGAGGGGGAATATTCTTGAAATATCCTCAAATTTAACCGCACTTTCGTGCTATAATCCGCCCAATTTTTCCCTATTGAGAAAACCCATGAAACAACTATTTGCCACAACTGCTCGTGGTTTTGAAGAACTCTTAAAAAGTTGAACTGACAGAGCTTGGTGCAACGGAATGTAAAATTGCACAAGGCGGTGTACATTTTCAGGCTGATGATGAAGCACTTTATCGTAGCTTATTATGGTCACGCTTAGCTTCACGTATTTTGTTACCGATTGTAAATGGCAAGGTATATAGTGATTTAGACTTGTATTCAATTGTGACAGGGCAGGATTGGTTAAGTTATTTTGATGAGAAAGTCACATTTTTTGTTGATTTCAACGGGACAAACCAAGAAATTCGTCATACCCAATTTGGTGCGATGCGTGTGAAAGATGCCATTGTGGATTATTTTGAACGCCAAGGGAAAGCGCGTCCAAATGTAGATAAAGACTATCCAGATGTGCGAATTCATGCTTATTTAAATAAAGAAGAACTCGTTGTTTCACTTGATTTAAGTGGCGAAGCATTGCATTTACGTGGCTATCGTGAAGATACAGGGCAAGCACCTTTACGTGAAACCTTAGCCGCTGCGATAGTGCTTCGTTCAGGTTGGAAAAAAGGGACACCATTAGTGGATCCAATGTGCGGTTCGGGTACTCTGTTAATCGAAGCAGCACAGATGGAAGCACAAATTGCACCGCAATTACATCGTTTACATTGGGGCTTTGATTGCTGGAAAGGACATAATCAAGATGCTTGGGATAAGGTGAAAGCAGAAGCGGTACAGCAGGCTGAAACTTATTTTAATCAAAATCCAAAACTGCATTTTTATGGCTTCGATCTCGATCATCGCGTACTGAAAAAAGCGCAAAAGAACGCACAAAATGCAGGCGTAGCACACTTAATTCAGTGGAAACAAGGTGATGTTGCCGCATTAAAAATCCAAGTCCAGATGAAGTGGGAACAGTGATTTGTAACCCGCCTTACGGTGAACGTTTAGGCACAACTCCTGCTTTGATTGCACTATATTCAGTCTTTGGGCAACGTCTTAAAAATGAATTTGGTGGTTGGAATGCGTCGATTTTCAGTAGTGAATCTACGTTGCTTGATTGCTTGCGTATGCGTTCACATCGTCAATTTAAAGCGAAAAATGGCCCGTTAGATTGTGTTCAGAAGAATTATCTAATTTCAGAACGTAAAGAAAGTGCGGCTGAAAATCTGCTTGAATTTGACCGCACTTCAACGGTAGCGGTAGATTTTGCGAATCGCTTGCAGAAAAATATCAAGAAAATTGAAAAATGGGCGAAGCAGCAAGGCCTTGATGCATATCGTTTATATGATGCTGATTTACCGGAATATAACGTGGCAGTGGATCGTTATGGTGATCATATCGTGGTGCAAGAGTATGCCGCACCCAAAAATATTGATGAAAACAAAGCCCGTCAACGTTTATTGGATGCAGTGACTGCAACCTTGCAAGTCACTGGTATTGAAACCAATAAACTGATTTTGAAAGTGCGTCAAAAACAAAAAGGCACGAATCAATATGAAAAATTGGCCAATAAAGGCGAATATTTTTATGTGAATGAATACGGCGCTCAGCTTTGGGTGAATCTAACGGATTACTTGGATACAGGATTATTCTTAGATCATCGTTTAACCCGTAAAATGCTTGGTGAAATGGCAAAAGGCAAAGACTTTCTTAATCTTTTTGCTTATACCGGTTCGGCTACGGTGCATGCGGCATTAGGTGGGGCAAAATCGACGACGACCGTGGATATGTCGAATACCTATTTAAATTGGGCAGAACAAAACTTGATTTTAAATGATATCGAAGGCAAACAGCACAAGCTCATCCAGGCAGATTGTTTTGCAGTGGTTAGAGAAATGTGATCGCCAGTTTGATTTGATTTTCGTGGATCCGCCAACATTCTCGAATTCTAAACGTATGGAAGACAGTTGGGATGTACAACGTGATCACATCAAATTAATGCGTAATCCTAAACGTATTTTACGCCCTAACGGGCACCATTGTGTTCTCAAATAATAAACGTGGTTTTAAAAATGGATTTTGAGGCGTTAGATGAATTTGGATTAAGTGCGGTCGAAATTTCAGCGAAAACCTTACCGCTTGATTTTGAGCGAAATAAACAAATCCACAACTGCTGGGTTGTGACAATGAAAGCCTAACAAAAAGCCCGATAATGATTTATCGGGCTTTTTATTATTCGACTTCTTTTTGTTTTTCGGCTTCAGAATCATCATGAAGAAGGGTTTCAACCGCAGCTGCATCATTGATCTCATCTTCTTTTTCTAAGATTTCCGCCGTTTCTTCATTTAATGCTTCAGCATCAGAATGTGGTTTGATGAAGGGTTTAGGCATCCAATATTTTCGGATGATGTCCGTTGAGAAACCATGTAAAACTTCTTCATTCAAGCGTTCTTGATCTAAATAACGAACTTCCGCAATGATTTCATCGGCTTCAATTTTATTTACACCCTAATTGCATTAATGCTGCATGACTGAGCGTGAGGGCTGATTCAAAGGTTTCGCGCACAATAAAGTCTACATCTTTCTTAATAAGACTTACTGTCGTTTTACGGTCATAAGTTCGCGCCAAAAATTGGGAGTTTCGGATAAGCATCTTTCAGATTCTCAACAATATTTTTCAATTCGCTGTGTATCGTTAATCCCAATGACAACACATTTAGCTTTTTCGATACCCGCGGCACGTAATACATCAAGACGAATACCGTCACCGTAATAGACTTTAAAACCGAATTTCGCTGCTGCACGAATGTTTTCGATGTTGCGGTCAATCACCGAGACGTTAATACCTCGAACAAGAAGCGATTGACACACGATTTGGCTGAAACGACCGAAAACCAATCACGAGTACGCTATCTTCTAAATCCACAATAGGATCAAGATCGCTGGTATCCACTTTCTCCTCTTGATTTGCTGATTTGCGTTGGTTAATTTTACGCATTAATAAGCCAATTAATGGTGAGAATAACATTGAGATAATCACCGCAGCGGTAAAGGTTGCATTTTGATCTTTTGTCATCACACCTGCAGTGGTTGCAGCAGAGAAGAGTACGAATGCAAATTCACCACCGTGCGCCATGAGTTGTCATGCGTCCAACAGATTCGGTACGGTCTAGTTTTGTAATACGTGCCACGGTATAAACGGCTAAGGCTTTACCGACGATGTAAAGCGCATACGATACCCAACAACCAAACCGCATCATTGAAGACTAAACTGAGGTCAAGCGACATTCCCACGCCCATAAAGAAGAGACCGAGCAATAAGCCACGGAATGGTTCAATATCGGCTTCTAATTGGTGGCGGAATGCGGATTCTGAAAGCATTACACCCGCAACAAATGCGCCCATCGCCATTGAAAGGCCACTCGCTTCCATTGCCAATGCAGCCCCTAATACCACAAGCAAAGCAGCTGCTGTCATCATTTCGCGAATATGAGCTTTGGAAATCAAACGGAAAATTGGGTTCATTAACCATTTACCCGCAACGACTAAACCGACAACGGCGCCGAGTGCAATCGCAATAGATGTCCAGTTGGTTTGATGTTCAATATGTTTGGTTTCAGGCGTTAAAAAGGCAATAGAAGCCAATAATGGCACAATGGATAAATCTTCAAAAATTAAGGTGGAAATAACTCGTTGGCCTTTTGGTGTGTTCGTAATCCCGCGTTCTTCTAATACCTGCATCACAATAGCGGTGGAAGAAAGGGTAAAGCCCATACCCGCAATAAATGCGACTTCTTTAGGAAGATTTAAAATATAGATACCAGCAAAGGTAAGCAGAACGCCACATAGCCCGACTTGCAGAAAGCCCCGTCCAAAGATCGCTTTTCGCATGGCCCATAAACGTTCTGGATGCATCTCCAAACCGATGATGAATAAGAACATCACCACGCCAAGTTCAGCCATATGCAGAATCGATTCGGCATCTTTCACTACGCCGAAAACGGAAGGACCAATTAAACAGCCAGCCACTAAATCAGCCCAATACGCTACCTAAGCTCAATACGCTTAAAAAGCGGCACGATAGTGACACTGGTAGCAAGCAGGACTACAGTTTTAATTAATTCAGGGGCTGACGACATTCGACATAGGGCAAAAACCTTAGTAAAAACAGGGAGTATGAGAAGAAAGTTGACTTGTATTCTAGCTTTTTCACTAAATAAAAACACAGAAAAGCAAGAAATTGGTATAATTTACAAAAACTTTACACGCATAAAAATGGTCAGTTTTTTGACCGCACTTTAGAGGTATTATGACATTACAATTCAATATGGTCGCGTTGCTATTGGTTTTCTTAATTGTTTTAGGTTTAATTAGCGAAAATAGTGCGATTACTATCTCAGCCGCCGTGCTGTTAATCATGCAGCAAACCTTATTATCCAAATACATTCCCATACTCGAACAATACGGTGTCAAAATTGGGATCATCATCTTAACGATTGCGTCCTAGCACCGTTAGTGTCGGGAAAAATCCAACTGCCCGATCTCAGTTCATTTTTAAACTGGAAAATGGGCGTTTCTATTTTAACAGGGGTATTCGTCGCATGGCTTGCGGGGAAAGGCGTGCCATTAATGAGTGAACAACCTGTTTTGGTGACGGGGTTATTAATTGGTACGATTATTGGTGTGTCTTTCTTAGGTGGTATTCGGTGGGACCTCTCATTGCCGCAGGGATTTTAGCGGTATTAATAGGAAAATTTTAAATGAAAAACAAATGGTTATTTATCGCGGGATTAAGCGGTTTTTGTGTGTGGCGATTGGTGCTTTGCAGCACATGGATTAAACAGGTTTTAGAACCTAAAGAATTAGCCTGGATTGAAACGGGTGTGAAATATCAAATGTTCCACACCATTGCGATTTTAGCGATTGGCATTTTGCAATTATGCCGTGAATCATTGGTTGCAAACAAAATAGTTAATCTTGCTGCAGGGACTTGGGCGTACGGCATTCTTCTTTTTAGTGGCAGCCTTTATGCACTTGCGCTTGGTGCAGGCAAATTCCTCGTTTGGGTGACACCGATTGGAGGCACGTTATTTTTAATTGGTTGGCTTTGCTTTGGCTTACGGTGGTTTTAAAAGTAAATCAGTATGAAGAACAAATCAGTCAAACGTGAATTAAATCCGATACAACAATCTCTCTTTTCGAAACTCAAGGATATTATGCTGGTGGATCAACGTCGTTTATCCGCCCGTATTCATGGTATTGGAAAAATTAAAAGCCAAGAGGCTCAGCAAGCCGTTGCCGCAGAAATCCAGATGCAGATTGAACAGGCTCAATTACGTGTAGAAAATCGTAAAAGTGCGGTGCAAAATCCCATCATTTTTCCAGAAAGTTCGCCTGTTAGCCAATGCAAAGCAGAAATTAAAAACTGCTTTCTGAACATCAGGTCATTGTGGTGGCTGGGGAAACCGGTTCAGGTAAAAACCACCCAGTTGCCGAAAAATGTGTTTGGAATTAGGTTTCGGCAATTTAGGCATGATTGGTCATACTCAACCACGCCGTATTGCCGCTCGTTCGGTGGCGGCGCGTATTGCGGAAGAACTGGAAACGGAGCTTGGCGGTTTAGTTGGTTATAAGGTTCGTTTTAACGATCAAATCAGTGATGATACGCAAATCAAGTTGATGACCGACGGGATCCTGTTAGCGGAAATTCAAAACGATCGTTTTCTCAATCAATATTCTTGTTTGATTATTGATGAGGCCCACGAACGTAGCCTAAATAACGATTTTTATTCTCGGTTATCTGAAACAGCTTTTACCACGTCGTCGTGATTTAAAACTTATCATCACTTCCGCAACCATTGATGTGGAACGCTTTTTCCAAACATTTCAACAATGCCCCGATTATTGAAGTCTCGGGCAGAACCCTATCCTGTTGAAGTGCGTTATCGCCCCGTAGTGAAGAAGACGACCAAGATCAGCTGCAAGGCATTCTCAATGCGGTGGATGAACTGCAAGCAGAAGGTCGGGGCGATATCTTGATCTTTATGAACGGTGAGCGTGAAATTCGCGATACCGCTGAAGCCTTACAAAAACAGAATCTAAAACACACGGAAATTCTACCGCTCTTTGCTCGCTTGTCTGCGCAAGAACAGAATAAAATTTTTCCATCCAAGCGGATTAAATCGCATCGTGTTGGCGACCAACGTTGCGGAAACTTCATTGACCGTGCCGGGCATTAAATATGTGATTGACCCAGGTACTGCGCGCATTTCCCGTTATAGCTATCGCACCAAAGTACAACGGTTACCGATTGAACCCATTTCTACAGGCTTCTGCGAATCAGCGTAAAAGGTCGTTGTGGTCGTGTGAGCGAAGGGATTTGTATTCGTTTATATTCAGAAGAGGATTTTAATTCTCGTCCAGAGTTTACCGATCCTGAAATTCTACGCACCAATTTAGCCTCCGTTATTTTGCAAACTGACAGCTTTGGGCTTGGACGATATTGAAGCCTTCCCATTTGTGGATGCGCCAGATAAACGCCATATTCAAGATGGGATAAAACTGTTGGAAGAATTGGGTGCGTTTGAAATGGTTCGCACCAAATCAGGCGAGAAACGTCAATTAACGGTAGTAGGCCGTCAATTAGCTCAACTCCTGTGGATCCACGTTTAGCGAAAAATGTTACTGAGTGCTGTTTCACAAGGTGCCTTGCATGAAGTGATGATTATTGTTGCCGCGTTATCCATTCAAGATCCCTCGCGAACGACCACAAGAAAAACAACAGGTCTCCGATGAAAAAAACATCGTCGTTTTGCCGATAAAAAATCAGATTTCTTGGCTTTCCTCAATCTTTGGCGTTACCTACAAGAACAACAAAAAGAATTAAGTAAAAACCAATTCCGTCGCCAATGCCAAAAGGATTTCTTAAATTATTTACGTATTCGCGAATGGCAGGATATTTATCATCAAATTCGTTTAACCGTTCGTGAAATGGGCTTGCCGATTAATTCCGAAAAAGCCGAATATCAGCAAATTCATACCGCACTTTTAAGCGGTTTGCTTTCTCATATCGGCTTAAAAAGAGGCGGAAAAACAACAATATCTTGGCGCGCGTAATGCCCATTTTGCGATTTTCCCCAATTCTGTGCTTTTCAAAAAACAACCGAAATGGGTGATGGCGGCAGAGTTAGTGGAAACCTCCAAACTTTGGGGGCGTATGGTGGCGGAAATCGAGCCGGAATGGATCGAGCCACTTGCCGAGCATCTAATCAAAAAATCCTATTCAGAGCCGCATTGGTCTAAATCTCGTGGCACCGTGATTGCAGATGAAAAAGTCACGCTTTACGGTGTGCCTATTGTAGCAGCACGCCCAGTGAATTACGGCTCTATCGATCCAACGGTAAGCCGCGAGATCTTTATTCAATCAGCCTTAGTGGAAGGGGATTGGAATACCAAGCATAAATTCTTCAAAGAAAATCAACGACTCGTTCGAGAAGTGGAAGAGTTGGAACACAAAAGTCGCCGACGCGATATTTTGGTGGATGATCGCACGCTTTTTGAATTTTTACGATCAGCGTATTGGCACGGAAGTAGTTTCCCAAAAACATTTTGATACCTGGTGGAAAAAAGGCGCAGCAAAAAGATCCTGAATTGCTTAATTTTGAACGCTCATTTTGATTAATAATGATGCGGAACAAGTGAGCAAGTTGGATTTCCCAAATTTCTGGCATCAAGGCAATTTAAAACTCAAACTGACTTATCAATTTGAACCAGGCACCGATGCGGATGGGGTGACCGTGCATATTCCATTGCCGTTACTCAATCAAGTGGAAATGACAGGTTTTGACTGGCAAATTCCAGGTTTACGTGAAGAGCTGGTGATTGCGTTGATTAAATCTCTGCCGAAATCTTATCGCCGTAACTTCGTGCCTGCACCTAATTATGCTCAAGCCTTTTTAAGCCGAGCTGTGCCATTGAAAAACCGTTATTAGATACGCTAATTTATGAATTGCGTCGTATGACGGGCGTCACAGTAGAAGCGGAACATTGGAATTGGGAACAAATTCCAAGCCATTTGAAAATGACGTTCCGCGTGGTGGATGAAAACGGCAAGAAAATCGCGGAATCCATGAATTTGGATGAGCTGAAATTCAACTTAAAAAGATCGTGTGCAGGGAAAGTATTTCTGCTGTAGCAGATGATGGTATTGAGCAAAGCGGATTGCATATTTTGGAGCTTTGCAGATTTACCACAATGTTACGAACAAAAAAACAACGAGGTTTTAGCGTCAAAGCGTTCCCAGCCATTGTAGATGAAAAAGATGCGGTTGGTATCAAACTGTTTGAAACAGAGTTTGAGCAAGCAGTAGCAATGCAACAAGGTTTACGTCGCTTGTTGTTGCTCAATGTACCGTCACCGATTAAATATCTGCATGAAAAATTGCCGAATAAAGCCAAATTAGGACTGTATTTTACCCCGTTTGGTCGCGTGTTGGATTTGATTGATGACTGTATCGCTTGTGCGGTGGATAAGCTGATTACCGATTTTGGCGGGTTTGTATGGGATGAAGCAGGTTTTGAAAAAAATTGCGTGATTTCGTTCGAGAAAACCTTAACGAAGTAACCGTGGATATTGCGCAGAAAGTAGAACAAATCCTATCTCTCAATCACGCCTTAAACCAACGTTTAAAAGGCAAAATGGATTTCACCATGGCCTTTGCGTTTTCTGATATTAAGGCGCAATTAAGCGGGCTGATTTATCCAGGTTTTGTGCAAAAGAGCGGTTATGATCGCCTACCAGATTTACAACGTTATTTACAAGCCATTGATAAACGTATTGATAAACTGGCTCAAGATGTAAATCGCGATCGTGCGGCGATGCTACGTGTAGAACAAGTGCAACAGGCTTACCAACAATTGCTCGCTAAACTGCCAAAATCTAAACCAATTTCTGATGAAATCGCGGAAATTCGCTATATGATTGAGGAATTGCGTGTGAGTTTATTTGCGCAACAGTTAGGCACTGAAATATCAGGTGTCGGATAAGCGGATTTTGAATATTATAGGTAGCGTATAGCCTAGTTATATAATTAATAAAAATATTTTATTTTTGTGAAAAAATTGGAGCATGTATGAAAGATTTTTGGAATCAAATTCCGAACTGGATTAAAGTTATCTTATCATCTTTAATTTCTATCTTTATTCTTGTGCATTTTGAATCCTTATATTCATTATTTAGTTATGTTTCTAATGATGAAATTATTAAACAAGGAGGATTTTTGGACTTTATTCTCATTAATCAGCACCAATTGCTCGCTATTTGGAGTTTTAGAGATCGAAATGCTGCAGATCAAATTAATAATTCTCGCAAAGATACTAATCTTAAAGAGTATCATAAGATTGTAGAGTGGATTACGAGTAAGGATAGCTCTGAAGAACTAAAGATTTCAGCTATATATTATTTAAAAAGGTTTTATGAAGATAAATCTCTAGGGTTTTCAACAGGCTGCTTTTACATCTTTTATTGTCTACTTGGGAATCTATGCAAAAATGAATTAGAAAAATTACAAAAAGTTGATGATTCAGAGGAAGCTAGAGCTATAATTTATTCTTTAAGAGAAAATGCTAATAGTCCTTTAGGAATTGCAATTACTAACGTATTATTGAGTAATAATGGAGAATGCATACTAGCTTATCCTGAAGTTTTCTAGTATGTGCTAGCTGGTATGAATTTTTATTTACCTAGTTTACCTAATGATATTGCAAATAAGCTTTTTAATAATAAGAATATAAATTATTCTGGAATTCAGTTGCAAGGATGTGAATTTAAGAGATTAAATTTAGATGATATTGTTTTTATAATTCTAATTTATTAGGAACAAAGTGGGGGTATTGAGAAATCTCAAAATGATGTTTTTGAATGGTATTGATTTTATTGAGTGTGAATTTAAGTATTCAGAATTTTATAAAGTTTCAATTAAAAACTGTGAAATTGTCAATAGTAATTTTATGAATACAAGTTTTATTAAAGGGAGAGTTTATGGTTCGACTAAATTTACGGGTGTGAATTTAACTCATTCTTCAGTACTTTTACCAATATATCTGAAGGTGTTAAATTTTTAGGGAGTATAATTTTTGAATCAGATTGTTCAAACTGGAAGTATGAAGTTGAAAATGAATTTAATGATTATACTTATGGAATAAAATATAAATTGGAATATTTTAAAGATCTTTTTAATGTTTGTTTTATGTGATGGAGATGAGAAGTATAAGTTATGTGAATTGAGTCTTCTATATAAACCCGATCCAGAATATACCTTCTCTTATTTCTTAGATAATATTAGTATATCGAATTGTGAAACTCAAATTTATAATAATGACTGGAATATTCGGGTTAAAAGAATTAATATAACTCTATTTTGGATTGCTACATTTTTATGTGGTCTTTCTAAGAGTTGACTGTGAAAAAGGCTATAATTTTGCAAACTTTAAAAACATCTCCAAAAATTCTTTTTGTGATCTATC
>BNJV01001217.1_pt1 | contig 96036 bp, 129 predicted proteins | sample 8540591 | NCBI WGS metagenome assembly BNJV01 (sample SAMD00202457, study PRJDB9452) | human saliva metagenome | host: Homo sapiens | reverse complement strand
CAAGAATCATTGAAGCACCAGTCGAAACAGTAAGGTCGTCCAATTCGGTGCCCTGCGTGGAAGCAACGGTCGCGGGTGGACGACGCGCAGCAGTTCGGCGGGGCAGAAGCGCGGACACGAACGCGTCGACGGCGGAGACCAGGTTCCACACGGCGATCGGGTCGATCGAGTCCAGCATCGAGGCCGGGATACCCCAGCGAGCCGGATCGAAGTCGGTGGGGAACAGGCCACCGATGCGGCGGTTGAGCGTCGCGCGACGAGGCACGCGCACCTGGGCGCCGGACTTGCGGGTCACCCGCCACTCACCGAACGCGGTCTGCTCGACCACGGTGAACTGCGGGTCGGCCTCGGCGTAGAACGTGCCTCGGCCTCGTCCTCAACCGTGAACGTGATGTCGCGGTCCAGGAAGACCATCGCCGACTCGGGCGTGTAGCCGTCGTGCAGCGGTCCGTCGTCGTGGAAGAAGCGCACGCCGGAGCGGGGCCACGACCTCGTCGCGGTAGCGATCGAAGATCTCCGACTCGGGGACGAGCTGGTCGTCCTTGTCGTACCAGCCGCCCACGGGGGTGTCCGACCAGGTCAGCAGGCCGGTCATCCAGGCCAGCTCGAGCACGCCCGCAGGGGTGAGCTCGACGGTGCCGTCGGTGTGGATACCGAGCTCGGCCTGCACGCGGGCACGAGCGCTGCCCCACGGGCCGACCTCGCCGTGACCGACGATGACGACCGTGTCGGCCAGCGACGCCGTGGTGTGACCCCACTGCGACGGCTCGACGTGCGGCACGGTGACCTGCGAAGGCGAGGGCAGCGCGGAGACGGTCGCGACCGGCTCAGATGCGGGTGCCTCGGGAGCGGCGGCCTGGCCTGGGCGCGCAGGGCGCGCAGGTCGATGGAGGAGTCCAGGCCGCCGGTCAGGTCGGCGTCCACCGGGGCGGTGGCAGCCTGAGCGCGAACCTCGGCGCTCGAGAGCGCGAGCAGCTGCTGCGCCATTTCCTCGGTCGACCACGTGCGTACGCCCGCAGCCTCGACGGCGGCGACCATCGGGTCGTTGCCGCCCATGAGACCGGTGCCACGCACCCAACCGATACGCGGGTGAGCAATCGACACGCGCGAACCCCAGATCGGCTCGGCTGCCCAGCGGGTCGCGATCGCGTCGAAGGAAGCTTCGCCTCGGCGTACGCGCCGTCGCCGCCGAAGATGCCGCGGTTCGAGAACCGGGCAGCACGACTGCAGGCGGTGGTCGGCGTGCGTGTCGGAGCCGATCGCGCACAGGGCTTTACGATGGAGCGCTCGACGCTCCACAGCAGCAGACGCATCTGGTTCTCCGAGGCCGGGCCAGCGTCAGCCAGCGTGCCGGAGACGCGCGGTGCCGCGAAGGGGTAGAACAGTGTCGGGACCAAGGCTTCCTTGGTCACCTTGATGTCGGCGCCCACGGACTTGGTCTGCTCGGTACCGATCCACTCCACGAGCGCATCCACGTCGCGGTAGGAGGCCAGGTTCGCGGGAACCAGCCACAGCTTCGCAGCGCTTTACGGCGTGCGTGCGGTAGAGCTCCTTGGCGAAGGCCAGGCGCGCAGCGGAGATCGACGAGGAGGTCGCGATGACGGTGGCGCCCCCGGCAAGTAGGGCCACCCGACGCGCGCCGCCGATGGACGCGGGGGTCATGCCGGTGACCACCGCGACGTCGCTGGCGTAGGGCAGCTCGTCCGAGGAGGAGAGCGCGTCGGCCGCGATCTGTTCCAGGCGAGCCGCGCGCTCGTGATCGCCCTCGGCGCGCAGGCGGTTCGCCCAGTACGAGGCCTGATCAGCCACGGCGCGGCCGGTGCCCACGAAGGACGCGCCCTCGGCGAGGGTGCCTTCGGTGACAAAGCGGGCGACGTCCTCACGAGCGGATGCCCAACGGTCGTCCAGCAGGGACGCGCGCGCGGCGTCGAAGCGAGGCTCAACGAGGTCGACCCAGCCCGAACCGAGCTCGGCTGCACTGCGTCGATGACGCGCGCGTCATCGGAGGAATCCTCGCCGGTGGGGGCAGGAGCGTTTAGGCCCAGCTCGGACAGGATCGTGCGAGCGGTCTTGGCCAGGACGCCGTCCTCACCGGTCACAGACGCGGCGTAGGCGTCGAGAGCGGCGGAGTCGACGACACCGCCACCGGCGGAACCGCCTGCGCTGGGCAGGGGACACGGCAATACCTTCGCGGGCCGCGACGGCAGCCACGGCAGCATCGATGAGGGCATCGACGCTAGCGGCGTTCGTCGGAGCATCCAGCGGCAGGGTCGCCAGGTCACCGTCGCGGGTCGAGACGCCCTCACGGGTGCCCAGGACGATTTCGGCGGTCACATGCTGGGCCCAACCGGTGCCCAGCTGCCACGTTCCGGTGACACGCTCCGTGATACGGCCCGCCTTGACGCCAGCGGCACCGAACAGCTTGCGCGTGCGCTCCTGACGGCTTCGGCCAGAACCGGGCCGAAGGGCTTGTAACCCTTGGCAGCCTTGTCGACCGTCGCAGACAGCGTGGCCACATCGGCCTCGCTCAGCGCCGTCGATCGAGTTCAGGCCCAGCTCGGAGGACATGTCCATGAGCAGCTGGTTGCGACGCGAGGAGACGCCGTTGGTGAGCGACTCGGTCGTGTCGGTGGCGCCGACCTCGTCGATGCGGATCTTCGCGGACAGCGCCAGCAGGGCGTGAATCGCGGAGGACGCCGTGAAGGGCAAATCTGCGACGTCGGCACTCGAGGGCCGCCGGTCGGAGCGGCGGGGGCGGGGGCCGGAGCAGCCTCGGCCACGGCGGCGGCCGGAGCGGGCGAGGGAGCGGCCTCGGCGGCGGGAGCCTCGGGTGATCTCCTCGTCCTCATCGTCCTCGATCACGGCGACATCGGTCGCGTAGACGCGAGACTCGTCGCGCTGGACGTTGAAGACATCCACGCGCGAGAGCGCGAACTCGGGGGCGAGCAGGGTGCGGGATGCCAGGTTAGCCAGGGTCGGGGCGGCACCCAGGCCGACCTCGATGACCTGATCGACGCCCAGGCCAGCAACGCCGGGGGCGGCTTCTTCGGTCGAGAGCAGCACGCGCTGTGTCTCGATCCAGCGCACCGGGGAGGCGAACTGCCAGCACAGCAGCTCGATGAGCAGTGTGCGGGTCAGGACACCCGGGTTGGCCAGAGCCGCGTCCCACGCGCCTTCCGTCTCGAGCAGGTTGCGCACCGTGTCGGAGGGAACCACGTCGAGGATGGACTGGGCGAACTCGCGGGTCAGCTCGAAGGGACGCGCCACCAGGTTCGGGATGTAGCGGCCCACGAGCTTAGCGGGATCAATCTCGGCAGGGATGCGTTCGTCGAGCTTCGTACGGAAGTCCGCCACACCGCTGCGCAGGACGGTGGAGTGGAAGGGCACGTCGATGCCGGGAACGTACATGAAGGGACGCTTGCCGCCGCGCTCGGCGGCGCGCTTGGTGGCGTCTTCCTCGAGGGCCTTCAGGCCCGCGACCGTGCCGGCGACCGCGTACTGCTGGTCAGCCAGGTTGAAGTTCACGATCTGGAGGAACTCACCCGAGGCCTGAGCGATCGAGTCGACGTACTCCACGACGTGCGCATCATCGACGCCGAACTGGTTCGGACGCAGGGCGCCCATACGGTAGTTCGAACGGCCGTTCTCATCGCGGGGCACGAGCGAGTGCATCGTGGAACCGCGCTGGAAGACCAGGTCGAGGACGGTTTCGAGGGGAACACTTCCGCGTAGGGCTGCCAACGCGTCGTACTCGCCCAGCGAGTGACCCGCGAGGCAGCGCCCGGAACCAGGACACCCTCTTCGCGCATGCGGGCCGTCTGGCCGATCGCCAGCGTCGCGAGCGCAACCTGGGTGAACTGGGTGAGGTTCAGAACGCCCTCGGGGTGACGGTAGGTCACGCCGCGCGCCACGATCTCGGTCGGGTTATCGCGCACGATCAACAGGATGGAGAAGCCCATCGCCGAGCGGGTGTGCGCATCCGCGCGGCGCCAGACCTCGTCGACCGCCTTGGACTTGGTGCGCTCGTCGAGGCCCATGCCGGCGCTCTGGATGCCCTGGCCGGGGTAAACGTAGGCGACCTTCGGGGCGAAGGTGTAGGCGGAGGCGCGAGACACGACCTGCTTGTTGATACGGCAGGTGACCTCGAGGGACAGGCCGCCGCCGACGACGCGACCCACGCGCTCGACGGTGATCTCAACCTCGTCGTTCAGGTCGACGGTGCCGTACATGTAGTACGTCCAGCTGAGCGATCTGAGCGCCGCCCCTGACCGGCGACGACAGCCTCGGCCGCGTGCTGAGCGGTGGCCGACAGCCACATGCCGTGCACGAGGGGCGCGTCCATGCTCGCGACCTTGGCGGCCGCGTAGGAGGTGTGGATCGGGTTGTAGTCACCCGACACGATCGCAAACGGCGTCATGTCGTCGGGGGCCTTGACGCTCACGCGACGCAGGACCGAGCGGGGCGTGTCCACGACCTCGATGGTCGCGCCACCGAAGGGCGCGGCCTCGGAGGGCGCGCGGTTGCCGGTGGCGCGGCCACGGATCGCGAAGCGCTCCTGCGTGGAACCCACGTGCTCACCGTTGGCGGTCAGCTCGAGGGCGACCGTGACGATGCGACCGGAGGAGGACTCGTCGACGGCGGCCACGTGGCTGGTCACGTCGATCGTGGTGATACCGCGCTGAAGCATCTGCTCGGGCGTGTATTCCAGGGTGATCGAGTGATCGAGGTGGACGGCGTTGAGCAGGCCCTCAATGACCGGGTAGTCGTTGTGGATGGCCGAACCAAGGGCCGCGTAGATCGCGGGCCAGGCGGGACCGAGCAGGGCGTCGGGAGCCCAGGCCGCCAACTCGTAGTCGGCGGGCAGGGCAGCGCCCGTGGCCTCGGCGTGATCGAAGCCCAGGGTGGGGGCCAGCGTGAAGGAGTAGTGGGCCTCGCCGAAGACCGACTTGGGAGGAGGGCACCATGACCGGCAGAGCGTCCACGGTGTCACCGGCGACGGACACGGAGGTCACGCCAGCGGTGGCCGCGAGCATCGCGTACATGTGCTGGGGCAGCTTGGCTTCATCGATGACGGGGACCGCGCCGTCTTCACCGGAGATGACCAGCGGGAAGACCAGCTCGCGCACCGCGTGCTTCTCGGCGCCGCGCGGATCGTTGTCCCACGCCGTGTCCAGGTGGATGACCATGTCCACTCCGGTGTCGGTCGGGTTCAGGGAGACGCGCTCCTCGTCGAGGATGGAGGCCGGGTTGGTCATGAGGTGGCCGGTCCACGAGATGAAGGGGACCTTACGCAGCCATTCCTCGCGGGTAGCGGCGGGCTTGCCGTTGCCCAGGCGTGAAGCGACGGGCGTCGCGACCACGCCGGAATCGGCCAGACGCGAAGCCGCGGCGGCCTCGAAGCGGCCCAGCAGGGAAGCGACGGGCTCGTCGACGCGGTCGATGCCGGCCACGGAGACGGGACCGGGGATGATGCGGACCTGGTCGGCGGTGTAGCGCTCGTCCTGCGCCTGCCACAGGCAGTCCTGGCCCCACCAACGGATGAGGTCGTCGTCCAGGATCGGGACGAAGGGCATCGGCTTGGGGTAGGAGCGGCACAGGGCCGGGAACCAAGCGGCGTCGATGGGGGTGACGTGCGTGGTCGCGGCGTTCGGGTAGGCGGCCATCAGGCGGTCGGCGGCGGCGTGCGCGTCGGCGACATCCTCGACGGTCGGGAAGAGGGTCTCCACCTCGCCGTGGTCCACCGGTGCCAGACGAGCCTCGACGCGCTGGAGCAGGTCGTGGTAGCGGATCTGCCAGGTGGGATCGACCCACGGGTAGGACAGGTCGGCGAAGCGGCGTACCCAGGCCTCGTAGGGTCATTTCTTCGAGGTCACCGAAGTAGGGCTTGGCCGTGTGGGAGAGGATCTCGACGATCTCGTCCTTGCGGGCGCGCACTTGGGCGCCGTCGGAGCCGATCTCGGCGATGATGCGAGCGGCAGCGGCGGCTGCGTTGGAGACCTCGTGCATGTCGGCGCGCAGGTGGGACAGGCCTGACGTCATGCCGCCGCGGGTCACGCCCTCGCCGACCCAGCCGCCGAGCTCGTCGTTGTCGGGCACGCCCGGCGTGGCGACGAGGAGTTCCTTGACGGCCTTGGTGGTGTGTGCTTCCTTCGTGGTCATCGCGGCGGTACCCACGAGGACGCCGTCGACGGGCATGGGCGGGCGGCCGTAGCGGGCCGACCATTCGCCGGTGAGGAAGTCAGCGGCGCGCTCGGGGGTGCCGATGCCGCCACCCACGGTCAGGACGATGTTGGACTGGGCGCGCAGCTGGGCGTAGGTGGCCAGCAGCAGGTCGGAGAGGTCCTCCCAGGAGTGGTGGCCGCCGGAGTGGCCGTCTTCGACCTGGACGATGACCTTGATCGGGTCGGCCTCGCGGGCGATCGCGATGACCTTGCGGATCTGGTCGACCGTGCCGGGCTTGAAAGCCACGTAGGGGAAGCCGTCAGCGCGCAGCTGCTCGATGAGGGCGAGGGCCTCGTCCTGCTCGGGAATACCCGCGGAGACAACGACGCCGTCAATGGGGGCGCCGGACGCGCGCGAACGCGACACGATGCGGGCCTGGCCGAACTGCAGGTTCCACAGGTAGCGGTCCAGGAACATGGAGTTGAACTCGGCGGTGTGGCCGGGGCGCAGCTGGGCGCGCAGGCCCGCCAGGTTCTCGTTGTAGACCTCTTCGGTGACCTGGCCGCCGCCGGCCATTTCGGCCCAGAAACCGGCGTTCGCGGCAGCGGCGACGATCTCGGGGTCAACGGTCGTGGGGGTCATGCCGGCCAGGAGGACGGGGGAGCGGCCGGTGAGGCGCGAGAAAGCGGTGTCGACGACGGTCTTGCCGTCGGGGAGGGTCACGAGGCCGGGGCGCAGGTGCGACCAGTCGGTGCCGGGCTCGGGGGCCCAGCCGGGGGTCGCGGCCTTGTCGCGGTCGGAGGCGGTTCCGGCGGCGACGACGCCGACGCCGGTGCCTTCGACGAGGGCGCGGGTCATGCGCACGGTCGTGGCGCCGGGGCCCATGTCGACGATCCACGTGGCACCCGATTCGGTGGCAGTGCGGATCTGAGCTACCAGTCCACGGGGGTCGTGAGAACAGCGGCGGCGAGGGAGTGGGCGAGCTCGGCGTCAATACCGCACTGGGCGGCCCACTCGTCCACGAGGGCGAGGGCGTCGGCGAGCATGGGGGAGTGGAAGGGCACGTAGACCGGCAGGTATTCGCATACGGGGGTCAGCGGACGACCGCCGCGCTCGTGCGCATCGTGCGCGGCCTTGTCCTTGGCAGCGGCGCGCTCGATGGCGGCGACCAGGGACGCCAGGTCGTTGGGCGCTCCCGAGACGACGTGGGTGTCGGTGTCGTTACGCAGTGCGATCGACAGCGGGTGCGAGGTCGAGGGCAGGGAGGAGATGATGCGCTCGAGGAGTGCGTCGGACACGCCTCGGACGGACACCATGTAGGTCGCATCGCCCGCGTGCGGGGCACGGGCACGACGCGTGATACGGGCAGCAGCCGCGCCGATCAGGCGGGCGAGCGCGAACACGGAAGCGGCGCGGGCCTCGTCCCCGGCGATCCACGCACGCGCAATCTCCACGCCGAGCACGCCCTGCGAGTGTCCCTCAAACGCGGTGGGCTGATTGGCAACGATATTCAGGCCTGCGCGCGTCAGGTCGATGAGTGCACCCAGCTGGGCAGCAACAATACCGGGAACCGACAGAGCGGCCTCGTCCGGGCCAGCAACGTCGCGGGTCACAGCCGCCTCGCCAGCCTCGGCCGGGATGGCGAAGGGCAGGGACGCAACCGACTGGGTGGCCAGCGAACGGCGCACCGGGGAGAGGACCTGGTCCGAGGCCTTGATAACTCCGTCAACGATCGCAGCGATCTCGGGATCATGGGCGATCTCGTCGAGCGCGGATCGCCACGGGGTGGCCTGACCGGCAAAGGTCAGCGCGTAGGGGGTCTCATTCAGGGAGGTCACAAACGACATGTTCTTACTTTCCTTCGGGGACAATTCTTCTCAAACGACGCGGGTCACAGGGGACCGTTGTCGTGACGCTTGACGTGGGGCGCACGCTGGTCCTTGGAGGCCAGCAGGTGCAGGGAATCGATAATGGTCTGTCGGGTATCCGCGGGGGCGATGATGGCGTCGAGCTGCCCGGAGGAGACGGACACCTCGGGGTTGACGGTTTCCTCCTCGTATCGGGCAACAAGCTCGGCCTTCGTCTCTTCGAAGGTTCCGTTCTCACGGGCGGCAGCCAGTTCGCGGCGGTACATGATCGATGCCGCGCCCTCGGCACCCATGACCGCGATCTGCGCATCGGGCCACGCGAACGCAAGGTCCGCACCGATCGACTTCGAACCCATGACGATGTAGGCGCCGCCGTAGGCCTTACGTAGGATGACGGTGACCATGGGGACGGTCGCGTTCGCGTAGGCGACAATCACCTTCGCGCCGCGGCGAATGATGCCCGCCTGCTCCTGCTCGGTGCCCGGGCGGTAGCCGGGAACATCCACGAAGGTCACGATCGGCAGCCCGAAGGCGTCACAGAAGCGAACAAAACGAGCGGCCTTCTCCGAGGCATCCACGTCGAGCGTGCCCGCATCGCTGATCGGCTGGTTCGCGACGATACCCACCGACTGGCCATCGACGCACGCAAAACCGATCGTCACGTTGGGAGCGAACAGGTCCTGAATCTCCACGTACTCGCCGTGATCCACGAGGGAACGCACCACGTCGCGCACGTCGTAGGGCTGGCGCGCCGACGTCGGAACCAGATCAGCAACCGCGCGGGCCGCCGCCTCGTCCTCGGGGTTGGGAATGTATTCGTACTTGGGAGGCGCGACCTCGCACGAGGACGGCAGGTAGTCGAGGAGCGAGCGCACGTAGTCGATCGCCTCTTCCTCCGTATCGGCCATATGGTGGGCGACGCCCGACTGGAAGTTGTGAATCGCCGCGCCACCCAGCTCATCAAGCGTCACCTTCTCGCCGGTCGTCGCCGCGACGACATCCGGACCCGTGACGAACATGTGCGAGTTCTCGCGCGTCATCACGATGAAGTCGGTAAGGGCAGGCTGATAGACGGCACCACCGGCGCACGGCCCCAGGATGATCGAAATCTGGGGAACCAGACCCGAGGCCTCGCACGTCTTCTTAAAGATGCGGCCGTACTGGGCCAGGGCGACGACGCCCTCCTGGATGCGGGCGCCGCCCGAATCCTGAATGCCGACGATCGGAATGCGCATCCGAATACCACGGTCAATCAGATCGACGATCTTGTCGCCCTCAACCTTGCCCAGCGTGCCGCCGAGAACCGAGAAATCCTGAGCGTAGGCAGCGACCATGCGCCCCTGCACGCGACCGTAACCAGCGGCGACGGCCGAACCGATACGGCCCTCACGCACCGACCCGCCGATGAACTGACCGACCTCGTGCCAGACGCCATCGTCAAAGAACAGGGACAGGCGCTCGCGGGCCGTCAGTTTCTTCTTGGCGTGCTGGCGCTGCGCGGCCTTCTCTTCGGCGGCCTGAGCGATTGCGTCCTGGGCCTGAATGAAGCCGTCACGCGTGAGCGGACTGGGTGTACTCATCGTGCCTCCTCTTCAGTGGCGATGTGGGCGATGCGGGTTCCCGCGGTCACGGTGTCACCCTGCTTGATCGACAGGGAGGTGACGGTTCCGGCGCGGGGAGCGAGCAGCGGCTTTTCCATCTTCATGGCCTCGAGGACGGCCACGAGCTGGCCTTCCTCGACCTGGTCGCCTTCGGAGACGGCCAGGGCAACGACGATGGCCTGCATGGGGGCAACGATGTCGCCGGGGGCACCCTGGTGGGGCCCAGCCTGCACGGCGGATGCGCTTGCGCGGCGCGGGGCGGAGCGCAGCGGCTGAGGCGGGCGCGGGGCACGAGCCGCTTGGCGCGTTGAACATTCCCGCCAGCAGAGTCAGGGACACGCGGCGTCCGTCCAGCTCGATGATGTACGTCTGGCGCGGCAGGTCAGCAGTCGACGAGGCCTCGGCTTACACCGCCAGATCCGAGTAGTCGTGCTGGGGGCATGAACGTCGTCTCGAACCAACGCGTCGAGACGTTGAATCCGCCTACCCGCAGAAGTCAGGATCGTTAATGATGTCCTGGTAGACGGGGACCGGGGTGGCTACGCCCCTGCACCGAGAACTCGGCCAGCGCGCGGCGTGAGCGAGCCAGAGCCTGCTCGCGGTCGGCATCCCGTGACGATGATCTTGGCGATCATCGAGTCGAAGGCAGTCTGGACGGAATCGCCCTCATCGATGCCGAGCTCGAGGCGGATGCCGGGTCCCAGGGGCCAGTGCACCTCGTCGAGGCGGCCAGCGGTGGGGGTCAGGTCCTTCGAGGGATCCTCCGAGGTCACGCGGAACTCGAAGGAGTGGCCGCGAGGCTCCGGGGGAGTGGTGAGCGGCAGTCCCTGCGCGATACGGATCTGCTCGCGCACCAGGTCGATGCCCGTGACTTCCTCGGAGACGGGGTGCTCGACCTGCAGGCGCGGGTTGACCTCGAGGAACCAGATGTTGCCATCGGGCTCCAGCAGGAACTCGACCGTGCCCACGCCAACGTAGTTCACGTGTTCGAACAGTGCGCGCGACGCGTTCACGAGCGTTTCGTGCGCCCCCTCGGGCAGGAACGGCGCGGGCGCCTCCTCGACCAGCTTCTGGTTGCGGCGCTGCACGGAGCAGTCACGGGTGGAGATGACGTGGAAGTTGCCCAGCGAGTCACGCGCCGACTGCGTCTCCACGTGACGGGCGACCTCGACGAAGCGCTCGACGAAGTGAGCACCCAGGTCGTCTGCGTCCGTGTGACGAGCAAAGAACAGGTCCAAGTCAGCCTGCGAGCGAATGATGCTGATGCCTCGGCCACCGCCGCCGTCGGCGCGCTTGAGCACCACGGGGTAACCGGCCGAGGCGATGAACGCCTCGACCTCCTCGCGCGAGGTGACGGGCTCGGACACGCCGGGGACCGGCGAAACACCGCAGGCCTCGGCCACGCGACGAGCCTTGATCTTGTCCCCCAGAGCATCGATCACGTCTGAGGCGGGACCCAGCCACGCGATACCAGCGTCCTCGACGGCGCGCGCAAAATCGGAGTTCTCCGACAGGAATCCGTAGCCCGGGTGAATCGCATCCGCGCCGGTCTCCAGCGCAATCGCCAGGATCTTCTCACCATTCAGGTACGTCGACGCAGCATCGTCACCGCCCAGGGACAGCGCCTCGTCGGCCTCGCGCGTGTGCGGTGCGGCCATATCCTGATCGGCGTAGACGGCGATCGTGGAAATGCCCATATCGGTGGCCGTGCGGCACACGCGCAAAAGCGATTTCTCCACGGTTAGCGACGAGGATTCGATTAATTGTTCGCACGCTTCTCCTTGGTGTCGTGAGCGGTTGTCAGAGGAATTCCAGTAGCCAGGACATCCCCGGCGTTTATGTCGTGAGTGCGACCGTCATCCGTGCGCACCAGCAGTGAGCCACTTGACGTGAGTGCGACAGCCACGCCCTCCAGTGCCACACGCCCGCTGGGGTCTGTCGGCTCGGCGAGGGCAATGCGCTGCCCGAGGAGCGGAAGGGCGCTTGCGGCTTCCTCGGCCAGTCCGGCGTCGTGTGCGTTTCCGTGGGCGATGAGGGCGCGGACTCGCTTCTCAAGTCCGGACAGCACGTCGGCGAGGATGGCCCGCGTGACGGCGGTGGTTGCCTGGGCTGCCTCATCGTCGCCCCTCGGCGTACAGGGAGGTCGCTTGCTCGGTGGCAAGGTTGTCGGGGCGCTGGGCAACGTTGATGCCGTAGCCGAGGATGACTGCGGTCGTAAATGGGGACGAGGCCGGGGCGAGCTGGGCGAGAATGCCACAGATCTTGCGTTCTCCGTCGACGAGGACGTCGTTGGGCCATTTCAGGCAGGCACTGTGGCCGAGAGGTTCGAGGCGGCGCGCGAGCGCGTCGCGAACAGACAGGCCGCAGGCGTAGACGAGCCATCCGAGTTGGTCGGTGGGAACTGAGGTGGGGATAGAGACGATGGTGGAGGCGAGGAGCCCCTGGCCTTCGGGGGCTATCCACGTCCGTCCGAGGCGGCCGCGCCCGGCGCTTTGGCAATCGGCGATGATTGTTGTCAGATGCGGGGTGGGTGTCGTCGTGTCGGCGAGAAGGGTAGTAGCCAGATCGTTTGTCGAGGGGGTGGAGTGGACGTGATAGATCAGTGCACTGGTGCCGTCGATGGTGATGCGTTCGGGCGTATCCAACGGCGTTCCTCCCTCCGGGTGATGCTGTTTGACAGTGGAGGCACTCGTCCCCCGGTACTTAAAAAGTTTGTCTTAAAAATCAAACCTACGCATGCGTTTTTTTAAAAAAATTGGAATAGTTTTTCGGTAAATCACTACGCATCCGTAACCATCGCGTAACCCTTGTGGAAAGCGGAAGGTGGGAAATCCGCGAAATAGTGCGCTGAGATGAGGATCACCGACCCCTGCATCCCGCTGGGCGGCTCATCGGCCCGTACCGGGTCGGTACCATAGGGGTGAACACGCGCGCATAGGCGCGCCCGAACCACCCGAACGGAGTAACGTGGCGGAGTTTATTTATCAGATGATCAAGGCTCGCAAGGCCATTGGTGACAAGGTCATCCTCGACGATGTCACCATGAGCTTTTTCCCGGGCGCCAAGATCGGTATGGTCGGCCCCAATGGTGCCGGTAAGTCCTCGATCCTGAAGATCATGGCTGGTCTGGATGAGCCCAGCAATGGTGAGGCCCGTCTGACCCCCGGCTACACTGTCGGCATTCTGATGCAGGAGCCCATCCTCGACGACACGAAGACCGTCATCGAGAACGTTCGTATGGGTGCTGCCGATATTTTCAGCAAGCTCGCGCGCTTCAATGAGATTTCCGAAGAGATGGCGAATCCCGACGCGGACTTCGATGCGCTCATGGAGGAAATGGGCAAGCTGCAGACCGAGATCGATGCTGCCAATGCGTGGGATATCGATTCTCAGCTCGACCAGGCCATGGATGCGCTGCGCTGCCCGCCCCCGGACCAGCCTGTCTCTGTCCTTTCTGGTGGTGAGCGTCGCCGCGTGGCGCTGTGCAAGCTCCTCATTGAGGCCCCCGACCTGCTCCTGCTCGACGAGCCCACCAACCACCTCGATGCCGAGAGTGTGCTCTGGCTTGAGAAGCACCTCGCGTCCTACCCGGGTGCGGTCATTGCCGTGACCCACGATCGTTACTTCCTCGACCATGTCGCCGGCTGGATTGCTGAGGTTGACCGCGGTCATCTGTACCCGTACGAGGGCAACTACTCCACGTACCTGGAGACGAAGGAGAAGCGCCTCGAGGTTCAGGGGACAGAAGGACGCCAAGCTGGCCAAGCGTCTGAAGGAAGAACTCGAGTGGGTTCGCTCCAACGCAAAGGGGCGCCAGGCCAAGTCGAAGGCCCGTCTGGCTCGATACGAGGAGATGGCAGCCGAGGCCGAGCGCGCCCGCAAGCTCGACTTCGAGGAAATCCAGATCCCGCCGGGCCCGCGCCTGGGTAGCGTCGTTATCGAGGCGAAGGATCTCCAGAAGGGCTTCGGTGACCGTTCCCTCATTAGCGGTCTGTCCTTCTCGCTGCCGCGCAACGGTATCGTCGGCATCATCGGCCCCAACGGTGTTGGTAAGACCACGCTGTTCAAGACGATTGTCGGTCTCGAGCCCCTCGATGGCGGCGAACTGACGATCGGTGAGACTGTCAAGATCAGCTATGTTGACCAGACGCGCGCCGGTATTGATCCGGACAAGACTGTGTGGGAGGTTGTCTCCGACGGACTGGATTTCATTCAGGTGGGTAACGTGGAAATGCCCTCGCGTGCCTACGTCTCTGCTTTTGGCTTCAAGGGGCCGGATCAGCAGAAGCCTTCCGGTGTGCTCTCCGGTGGCGAGCGCAACCGCCTGAACCTGGCTCTGACCCTCAAGCAGGGGCGGTAACCTCCTCCTGCTTGACGAGCCGACGAACGACCTTGACGTTGAGACCCTCAGCTCGCTGGAAAATGCACTCCTTGCATTCCCTGGCTGTGCCGTTGTTATCACCCACGACCGCTGGTTCCTCGACCGCGTCGCCACCCACATCCTCGCGTGGGAGGGGACCGAGGAGCATCCGGATAGCTGGTACTGGTTCGAGGGCAACTTCGAGGCGTATGAGAAGAACAAGGTCGCTCGCCTTGGCGAGGCGGCCGCGAACCCGCATCGCGTGACGCATCGTAAGCTGACGCGCGACTGAATCGCGTCATTGGCTGTGGGGGGAGGGCCGAAAGGTCCTCCCCCCAGTTGTGTGTTGGTGGGCAAGCGCAATATCTGGTCGTTGTGCCAATCTGGAAGAAGTCTGTGCTTGACAGGCTGGGGGATTGTAGCTGCTCGCGGGAACTTTCGCTTCTGTCAGTGTGATCGGCGGACATTTGTTCATGTAGCGGATGCCACTTGCCTTTTGCGCAGGTCACACCTACTATGTGACACGTATCGCAAGTATTCGACCGCGCGAAAGGGGCTCCGATGGCGATTGAACAAACGCTCATCGACGCGCTGGGTGGACACCTCAATATCGTCGAGGTTGAACCCTGCACGATGCGCATCCGAATTCAGGTGAAGTCTCAGAGAGACGTTGACGAGGCAGCGCTGCGCGTCGATGGCGTGCTGGCCGTCGTACGTTCCGGTGACGTTGTCCAGATCGTGTGTGGCGCCCAGTCGGATGATGTAGCGGCGGCAATGATCTCAATTCTTTCACGCGTGGCCCATGACACGTCCACCAAGTCTTTGTCGCAACGCGTCCACGCCTAGTATTAATAGTGTCATCAGCCCGCAACGTAGAAGGCTTTTCTGTGGATATTCACGCTCCCGCATCTGACAACATCGATGAGCTGCGCCGTATCGCCGATGCTAATGGCGTTGCTACCGGATTCTGGGATTGGTACGGGGAATTGGGTGGGCGTCAGCGCCTCCACCCTTCTCAAGGTCCTGGGTGCTCTCGGCCTGCCCCTTGATGAATCCTCCACGGTGGGGGATGTTCATGAGGCGCTGCGCATCACCGACGAGCGCGAATGGCGTCGTACCCTCCCTCCGACGATTGTCGCCCGCCAGGGCGGCGGGTACCTCTTCCCGGTGCATGTGCCAGACGGCTCGTGGGTCAACGTCCAGTGGGTGCTCGAAGATGGTCGCAAAGGTGCGTGTGACCAGGTGGATCGCTACGTTCCGCCCCGTATGATCGATGGCGAGCTCGTCGGCCGTGCGACCTTTGATGTGCCGCACTGGCTGCCTCTCGGCTGGCATCGTCTCGTGGCCACGGTTGAGGGCGGCCACGTAGAGTCTGCAACCCTGATCATTGTTCCCAATACGCTCTCGCTGCCGCTCCTGGAGTCCTCGCGTCGTGCGTGGGGTGTCAACGCTCAGCTGTACTCGACGCGTTCGGCTTCTTCGTGGGGTATTGGAGATGCGGCCGATCTCGCGGATCTTGCAGCCATCTGTGCGGACAAGGGTGCAGACTTCCTGCTCATTAACCCGGTGCACGCATCCCAGCCGGTTTCTCCGCTGGAGACCTCGCCGTACCTGCCGGTGTCGCGTCGCTGGCTCAACCCGATCTACATTCGCCCTGAGAACATCGAAGAGTTCGCATCCCTGTCGCAGGCCTCTCGCGAGGCTATCGAGCAGCTGCGTGACGAAACCCGCCAGTTCGACAGTCGTGAGGACCTGATCGATCGTGATTGTTCCTGGGAGGCCAAGCGTAAGGCTCTCGAACTGATCTTTGCGGCTCCTCGCTCGTATCATCGCCAGAGCCAGCTGGATCACTTCATCGAACGTGGCGGTTCGGAATTGTCCAACTACGCGCTCTGGTGCGCTCTTGTTGAGCGCGAGGGCACGATCGAGTTGCCCGAGGACCTGGCGCGTTCCTCCGCGCCTCGCGTCGAGATGGAACGTCTCGAGCTGGCCGACCGTGTTGACTTCTACCAGTGGTGCCAGTGGGTTGCCGCCGAGCAGCTCGAGCACGCGCAGCACGTGGCGCGCGAGGTCGGTATGGAGATCGGCATCATGGCCGACCTGGCCGTCGGCGTGCACGGCTACGGTTCCGAAAAGTGGAGCCGTCCCGAGCTCTTCGCCAACGGTATGTGTGTGGGTGCTCCGCCGGACGTCTACTCTCAGCAGGGGCAGAACTGGTCGCAGCCGCCGTGGTCGCCGCGTAGTCTCGCGGAGTCGGGCTATCTGCCACTGCGCGATATGGTCCGTGCCGCCCTGGCTAACGCTGGCGCCGTGCGTATCGACCATATCTTGGGTATGTTCCGCCTGTGGTGGATCCCGGACGGGTGCTCCGCCACCGAGGGGACCTACGTGTACTACGATCACGAGGCCATGATGGGCGTCATCCTGCTGGAGGCTCAGCGCGCGGGTGCCGTCGTTATTGGCGAGGATCTCGGCGTGGTCGAGCCGTGGGTGCGTGACTACCTGCGTGAGCGCGGAGTCCTCGGCACGTCCGTCGTGTGGTTCGAGAAGGAGGGTGGCGGCTGGCCGCTGCGTCCCGAGCACTACCGTGACCGCGCGCTGGCAGCCGTCAATATCCACGACCTGCCGCCGACGCTCGGCTACATTCGTGGCATTCAGACGACCCTGCGTTCCGAGCTTGGTCTGCTGACGGATGATATTGAGACGGTGCGTGCCGGTGATCGCCTCGAGCTGGAGCAAATGAATGCGCGCCTGCTTGAGTACGGTTGCGTTGACGGTGCCCAGCCCAGCGAGCGCGAAACTGTTGAGGGCCTGTACCGATACATCGCGCAGACACCGTCGAAGCTTGTCGTCGCGTCGCTCGTGGATGCGGTTGGGGATGTGCGTCCGCAGAACATGCCGGGTACGGGTGCGGATCTGTATCCGAACTGGTGCGTGCCGCTGTGTGATTCCAACGGGGACGAGGTGCCGATTGAGGAGCTGCCCACGGATGAGCGCCTCACCTCGTTGTTCGCGCTGCTGCGCGGCAGTGTCAACTGACGAGGCCCAACGTTCCTGCGAATGAGCCCCGCGACTCGAGAGAGTCGCGGGGCTCATTGGTCGGAGTAGTGATTACTCACCGTCCGGAGTTGAGAACAGGGGAGCGAGCGCGTCCACCGAGGCGGCGTCCTCGTCATATTCTGGGCATACCTGCAGGCCCGATGGGTTCACGACGATGACGGGCACGCAGGGGGAGAGGTGTGCTTCCTGTACTGGCGCCAGGTCCCAGTGGATGAGGGGCCTGCCGACGTCGACGATGTCTCCCTCATCGATGAGGGGCGCGAAACCCTTTCCGCGCAGTCCCACAGTATCGATCCCCAGATGGATGAGGACGGACACCCCGCGCGTCGAGGTAACGATCGCAGCGTGTGACTTGAGCTTGGTGACGACGCCGGCGATGGGGGAGCATACCGTGATGCACGATGCGTCGGCATTGGGAAGAAGTGCGCGGCCATCTCCAACGACGCCACTGGCGAAGACCGCGTCAGGTACGTCGCTGAGTGGCAGGATGTGTGCGGCGAAAGGTGCGCGGACGAGAAAGCTCACCGGCTCGCGTTCATCTGTTCGACGAGGTCCTCAGAGTCGGGACCCATGACGACCTGAACTGCGTCGCCGACGATGACGACGTCGAAGGCTCCGGCCTCGCGCAGCTTCGCCTCGTCGATGAGGTCGGTGTTGGCTGCATCGAGACGGATGCGCGTGATGCACGCTTCCAGGTTGGAGATGTTGTCCCAGCCGCCCAGGGCTTCGATGATGGTCGTTGCGGTGTCCATGGTGTCCTCCTTGGCTCAATGACCCAAACCGCTGCGGTTTGCCTCACACTTATGGTATCGCGACGGTGCGTGAATAGACACTCTTGCGCCTACCGAGCGCGTCACATTATGAGACGTCGGTGGCGCTCGTTCCTCGAATGCGTGCTGCAGGTGTGAAGCCCATGGCGATGCCCGCCGCGATCGATGCTGCGGTAAAGATGTACATGGTTGCCTCGACGCCTACCCATGACGCGATGATGCCCGCGACGAAGGATCCGAGGGGCATGACTCCCCAGACCGCGAAGCGGAAGATCGCGTTCATTCGTCCGAGCATGTCGGGCGGGCAGATTTCCTGGCGGAGGCTCATCTGGGTGACGTTGTAGATCGTGATGAAATACGACGAGACGACGCCGGAGCAGGCGATGACCCACGCGGCGGCGAACGGGACGTGGACGGATGCGGGTTGGGCAAGGAGTGCTGAAACGCCAACGATGTTCGTGATGACGATGCAGCGCCCGATTCCCAGGCGTGTGATCCACGCCGGCCTCGTGAGAGCGCCGAGGATACCGCCGAGCGCACCCGCGCTGAGTAAGAGGCCGAGCTGCGTGGCGCTCATGCCGAGGGTTCGCAGGACCAGGATGGGGAGGAGGACCTGAATGCCCGCCCCCGCGAACGCTGCGCACGCAATGCATGAAAAGAGCGGAAAGAGCAGGCGTTGTCCGCGCACGAAGGAGAGCCCATCGACAATCTGAGAACGAAGGGACGCATCGGAGTGAGCAGGACGCGGTTCGGGGGTGCGGATGCGCCAGATCGCCCACGTCGAGCACACATAGGTCGATGCTGTCAGCAGGTAGGCCAGGGGAGGGGCGAGTACGCCGAGGAGCCAGCCGCCCAAGCCCGGCCCGCCCGCACGCCCCACCTGGTAGGAGGCCTCGAGGCGTCCGTTCGCAGCTCCGATGTATCGCTTTGAGGCGATCATGGGCACGTAGGACTGATAAGCGACGTCGAAGAAGACGGTGGAGAGGCCGAGGAGTGCGGCAACGACCATGAGGTGGGCGATGGTGAGAGAGAAAAAAGCGTAGGCAATCGGGATGGAGACGAGCGCTGCGATGCGCGCGAGGTTCGCAGTGATCATGACGTGGCGCTTACGCCAGCCGTCCACCCACGCGCCTGCGGGGAGCCCGACGATGAGGAAAGCCAGCGTCTGCAGGCCTGACAGAATACCGATCTGCGTTTCGCTCGCATGTAGGACGGTAATCGCGATCGCGGATGTTGCGAGAGTGCCGACCTGGAAGCCCACTTGCGCCGCAGTTTGGCCCGCCCACAGGTGCATGAAGGCGGAGTTGCGGGTGAGGGGATGGTGCAGCCAGCGCTGCAGTGATCCGCTCACTGCGTATCGCCGAGGCCGGAGCCCCTCGTGTGGTTGTGTCCAGTCAGCCCGGCGGCACTCAAAGCCCACGCGAGTCCATCTTCGGAGACGCTGGGGGCGACGATGTCCGCGACCTTCACGAGGGTCTCGCATCCGTTTCCAATACTGATGCCGAGCGCGGCGGTGTCCACGGCCTCGACGTCGTTGTTGGAGTCGCCAAGTGCAACGGTGCGGGAGAGGGGAATGCCGATGTATTCGCAGACCGCCCTGATACCGACGGCCTTCGACAAGTGGGCGGGCACAACCTCGAAAGGCACGTAGCCTGCTGCTCCCACCGAGCCGATAATCGCACGGTATCCGGTCGGCAGTGCAGCGGTCACTCGCTCCAACGAGGCCTTCTCGGGTGGCACGTACGCGGTGACCTTCGTGAAGGCGCCGCCGTCAATGTCGACAATGAAGGGAGTGATGGACTGGGCGTATTCGATCCAGTCCTCGGGGTGTGCGCCCGCCCTGGGGACGAAAAAGTCGAGATAGCCATCGGAGGGGCCCATCTGGTCGGGCCCCTGCCAGATGTAGAAGGCGTCGAGCTCCTCCCACAGGGCCGTCAAGACCTCGACGTGCTCGCGGGGCATGCGCTCATCGACGAGTACCCGGTTGCCGACGCGGGCGTATCCGCCCGCACCTCCGACAACTCCTTCGAAACCGACGTCCCAGAAGCGAGGGTAGACCTCGGGTGCCGAGCGCCCCGTGCAGGCGAAGAGGCGGTGTCCGTTGCTCTGGACCTCGTGCAGAGCGTCGATCGCTGAGCGCGGGATGCGCTGGCGTGAATCGCACAGCGTTCCGTCGATGTCGACGAAGACCGCGCGGGGAGAGTCAGCCTCGTTGCATGCCTGTGCAGAACCGTCGGTGTTCGTCATAGAGCAATCTTATCTCAGGGAAGAAACGGCCTCGAAGATGCAGAACGGGCCTCGCAAACGACAAATCATGCGCACGGTCGGTTGCTCAGCGCAAGGAAGGCACACACTAGAATCATCGACGATACCCGCGATGGAGCACGAAAGGCAGTTCACGACGATGGAACACCAAGCACTGACGGACGCCAATGAGCTGACGCTGCTGCAGGCGGCGGCCCTTCTGTCGGGAGCAAGCGCCTGGGACTCGCGCGCTATCCCCGCTGCAAACGTTCCTTCTTTTGTCATGAGTGACGGCCCGCACGGCGTGCGCCGCCAGCTCGGTGACGCCGACCACCTGGGCATTGCCGAGTCCGAGAAGGCGACTTGTTTCCCGACAGCGTCTGCCGTTGCCGCGACCTGGAACCCTGACCTGGCCCGCGAGATGGGTGAGGCACTCGGACTGGAGGCGTGGGGACTCGGCGTCGACGTCCTGCTCGGCCCGGGCCTCAACATCAAGCGCTCGCCCCTGTGCGGACGTAACTTCGAGTACTTCTCCGAGGACCCGATTCTTGCCGGACGCATGGCAGCTGGCCTCGTCCAGGGAATTCAATCGACGGGAACCGCCGCCTGCCCCAAGCACTTCGCCGTCAACTCCCAGGAGCTGCGCCGCATGGCGTCGGATTCCATCGTGGACGAGCGCACGATGCGTGAAATCTACCTGACCGGCTTCGAGATCGTGTGCCGAAGCGCCAAGCCGCGAGCGATCATGAGCTCCTACAACCTCGTCAACGGTACCTACGCCCACGAGAACAAGCATCTGCTGACCGACATCCTGCGCACCGAGTGGGGATTTGACGGCATGGTCGTCTCCGACTGGGGTGGTTCGAACAGCGCCGTCGCAGCGGTGCGCGCCGGCGGTAGCCTCGAGATGCCCGCCCCCGGCCTTGCTGGTGCGCGTCAGATCGTCGAGGCGGTTGAGGCTGGAGAATTGGATGCGGCCGATGTTTACGCGCGTGCCCAGGAGGTCTTGAACGTCGCTGCTGCTAGCGCTGGCCTGCCTGCTCCCACTCCCTACGACCTGGACGAGCACCATAAGTTGGCCACGCGCATCGCCTCCGAGGCGATCACACTTCTGCGCAACGAGGGCGATCTCCTGCCGCTGAGCGCGGGCACAAGCGTTGCGCTCATCGGCGACCTCGCTGACACGCCTCGTTTCCAGGGATCGGGTTCCTCCCAGGTCAATCCGACGCGTACCGAAGCTCCGCGCGAGCTGCTCGAAGCCGGGGGAGAGACGGCCCGCGGCCTCGTCCTGGCTGGATACGCGCGCGGGTACGAGCGCCATGGCGGAACGAGCGACGCTTGTATCGCCGAGGCCGTGGCCCTCGCCGCGAGCGCTGACGTCGCGCTCGTCTACGTCGGGCTCGACGAACTCGCCGAATCCGAGGGGCTGGATCGGCCTCACATGGGGCTGCCCGAAGGTCAGGATCGTCTCATCGAGGCCGTCGTTGCAGCCAATCCACGCACCGTGGTCGTCCTGACCGGCGGGGCCAGCGTCGAGATGCCGTGGGCTGATTCCGTGCCCGCCCTCGTCAACGGCTACCTGGGTGGTCAGGGAGGGGCCGGCGCGATGCTCGACGTCCTCACCGGCACTGTCAATCCCTCGGGGCGCCTGGCAGAAACCTATGCGCGCTCGCACGAGGATCATCCGACCGCCGCCTGGTACCCGGCGACCGGCCCGCTGTCGTACTACCGCGAAGGCCCCTTCGTCGGCTACCGATACTTCACGACCGCGGGCATCGACGTTGCCTTCCCCTTTGGCTACGGGCTTTCCTACTCGCGCTTCGAGTATTCCGATCTCGAGGTGGATCAGGATGGTGCGACGCTCACGGTCACCAATACGTCCGAGCAAGATGGCGCCGACGTCGTCCAGCTGTACGTGAGCGCTCCCGGCGGCGTGTTCGGCCCCGCCCGTGAGCTCAAAGGATTCGTAAAGGTCGAGGTTCCCGCCGGTGGGTCGGTGCGCGTCACCATCCCCTTCGATCGCTACACATTCCGCCACTGGGAGACCTCGCGCGGCGCGTGGGAGACCGAGGCCGGAAACTGGACGATCTACGTCGGCCACAACGTGGAGGACACGCCGCTGAGCGCCACCCTCGAGGTCGAAGGAACCATCCCCCTCGCCAATCGATCCGGCCCTCGGTCACTACCTGAGCGCCGACCTCGCGGGCGTCACCAACGGAGAATTCGCCGTCCTACTGGGCCGCACCATTCCTACCGCTCACCCCGCGGACGACCTGGGCGCAGCCGACCCGCTGTCCGAATTGACACGCGCCAAGACCTGGCTCGCCCGCGTCGCCGGACGCAAGCTCCACGCCATGAAAGCCAAGGCTGACGCGAAGGGTGCCCCGGACCTCAACATTCTCTTCATCCTCAACATGCCCTTCCGTGCCTTCGCCAAGATGACGAATGGTGTGGCCAGCCCCGACATGGTGGATGCGATCCTTCTGGCCGTGAACGGACGGCCGCTGCGAGGCCTGACCCGCGCTGCCCTCGGCTACCTCTCCAACGCGCGCGCCAACAAGGCCACCCAGCGCGAACTCGACCAGACCCGATGACGCGGCCCCAGCCTCGTTACTCCCAACTGACGTAAAGGAACACCCATGCAGGCTCTTTCCCGGTGGTGGAAGAACTTCGAAACCGAGCACACGACGGTCGCGCAGTTCATTGTCTTCTTTATCCTCTCCAACGGCATCACGGTGCTGCAGCTGGTCCTCATGCCAGCCTTTAAGGCGTTGTTTGCACACACGAATCTTGTCGACACGGCGTTCCAGTTCCTACCCGTCGGCGTCTCGCATGGACACACGGTCTTCCTCTTCGACTACCCGGCAGGCTCGATGTCGGTTGGGGGCGGTGGTGGCCTCGCGTATTTCCTCGCCGTGGAGATCACCCTGCTGATCGCGCAGGTCATCAACTTCTTCGCGCAGCGCAACGTCACCTTCAAGTCCAACTCGTCCGTGGGTAAGGCGGCCTTCTGGTACGCGGTCGCCTACGTCGTCATCACGATCGCAGCCGCCGCCCTTCAGGTTCTCTACAAAGACCCGATCTACGCGTGGGCGATTTCGGCGATGGGCGCGGCCGGCGAGACTGTCGCCGATGTCATCACGATGATCATCAACGCGGCTATCTCCTTCTGGGTGTTCTTCCCCATCTTTAAGGTGATCTTTCAACAGGAACCCTCGGAGAAGGACACACAGGTCAGCGAGGCACAGTAGACTACTGGCAGACTTCACGAGAGGAGACTCCATGAGCGCGCCACTGCTGACGGTGATTGTGCCCGCCTATAACTCCGAGGACTACCTCGATAGGGCATTGACGACGCTCGTCGGATACGGCGACGAACTCGAGGCGATCATCGTCAACGACGGTTCGAAGGACGCTACCGCGCAGATCGCCGACGAGTGGGCCGCTCGCTACCCCTCTGTCAAGGTCATCCACCAGGAGAACAAGGGGCACGGTGGTGCCGTGAACGCCGGTCTCGCCGCCGCCACCGGCACGCACGTGCGCGTCGTCGACTCCGACGACTGGCTGGACCGTCGCGCCACGAACGCAGTCCTTGACGTGTTGCGCGAGGAACGCGAGGCCGGGCGGGACCTGGACCTGCTCGTCACCAACTACGTCTACGACAAGCAGGGGTAAGGCTCACAAGGCCGTTATCCGCTACCGCAACGTTCTGCCTCGCGGACGCACCTTCGGTTGGGCGGACCTGCGTCGGTGCCGCTACGACCAGTACCTCATGATGCACGCACTGACGATGCGCACCGAGGTCGTGCGCGCGTCCGGCCTGGTGATGCCCGAGCACACGTTCTACGTGGACTACCTCTATTCGTTCGTGCCGCTACCCTACATTTCCACGATCCGCTACCTGGACGTGGACCTGTACCACTACTTCATCGGGCGTGACGACCAGTCCGTGAACGAAAAGGTCATGATCACGCGCCTCGATCAGCTGGCCCGCGTGAACGAGGCCATGACCCGCGCGCTGCCCCCGCGCGCCGAGGTCGAGGATAAGCTCTGGCGCTACATGGTCCACTACCTGCGTATTAACGCCGTCGTCTGCTCGGTCATGGCCCAGCTCTCGGGCACGCCCGAACACCTGGCCTTGAAGGAGCAGATCTGGGAGACGATGGACCAGATCAACCCCGAGGCCACGGATCGACTGCGCCAGGACCTGCTCGTTTAGCCTCGTGCGCCACGCGTCGCCGAAGGTCGTTCGCGGTGGCTACAAGGTCGCGGCGGCTGTCCTCGGCTTCAACTGAGAAACACCCTCAGCGCGCGGCGAGCGCCAGCTCCCGTTCGATGGACGGTGAGACGCTTGCCGATGAGCGGGTATTCCACGTCCTCCTCGCGGCTTTGCCACGTAAAGCCGAGCTTTTCGGAGACCCGGCGCGACGCGTCATTTCCGTCGAAGTACTTCAGGACGATCGTCAAAACGCCTAGCTCACGCGCGCGCTCGATGATGGCCTTCCCAGCCTCCGTCGCGTATCCGTTTCCCCAGTACGGGGCGCCGATCCAGTAGCCGATGTCGGCGAAGCGTGCCTCGGGAGAGTCCCTGTCAATGCGCAGCGCGATCGAGCCAATCAGCTCACCGGTCGACGCGAGCGTCACCGCGTAGCTGTCGGGTGCAGCCAGGAAAGTCGACAGAGCCTCGTGAGCCTCGTCGATGTGCTCGTAGGGCTTCCATCCGCACAGCATCCCGATGCGGGGATGGCGGGCGAACTCAAAGAGAGCGGGCGCGTCGGAATCACTCCAGGGGCGCAAGCGCAGGCGCGGTGTGTCGATGATCGTCATTCGTCCTCCTGGGGGTGTGTGGACGGAAGCAGGACCGTCAATGTGAACCAGTGGTCGGCCACGTCCGTGACCGCTTGCCCGCCGTACTTGCGGGCCGTCCACTGGATGGATTTGACGCCCCACCCGTGCCGGACGGTGTCGGGTTTGATTGTCGTCAGTCGCCCACCTGCGTCCGTGTTGAGGCGACCGTCGAACCAGTTGTCGACCCGGATGACCACCATCTGGCCCTGGCGGAAGAGCGCGAGCTTGATGAGGCGTTTGGCCGGATCATCGACGCGGCGCGAGGCCTCGATTGCGTTATCAAGCGCATTGCCGAAGAGCGTGGCGATATCCATCGACGACATGGTGCCTAGAAGCGCGCCGTCGGCAACCGCCGTGAAATTGATGTCGGCGGCTGCGCACGTGCGCCCCTTCGTGGTGAGGATAACGTCGAGAACAGCATTGCCGCTGTGGTACTGCTGACCGATCTGCTCGATTGAGGATTCGAGTTCCGCAAATGAGGTGGCGGCGCGCTCCGGGTCCAGCTCCGCTCGAATTGCTGCGACCTGGTGCTTGAGGTCGTGGTGGGCGCGGGCTACCTGTTCCATGTCCTCTTTGGCGGCCAGGTACTGGTGGTGTTGGGCATCGAGGGAGGCCTGGATGGACGCCAGCTCGCGCTCGGTCGCACTTTGCTGGATGCGCTCAAACTGGGCGAAGAGAATCGCGTAGCCCGCCAGGTCAACAAGCGTGCGGATGTAGAACACTTCCAAGCCGGAGCGTCCCGAGAACGGGGTGTCTGTTGAGATGAAGCTGAGGTTGGAGAGGGCAAAGATGGCGATGCCAATGAATACAGCCGAGGCAAGGTCTGCGAGGCGCAAGACGGGAAGCGCTCCCTGGCGGCAGACGCGTCGTTCAAAGTAGTAGACGACGGCCAGGCATGTCGCTGAGATCGCGGTGTATCCGAGGAGGGATGCGGGGTGCCAGAAGGGTTTGTCAGCGTGGGAGTAGACGACGACCTGCCAGGCCAGGGATGCAGCGAGTTCGGCCACGATGAAGGCGCGTGCGCTCATGTGGGTCACCCAGCGCCAGTCCAGTGCAGTTCCCAGACGGATGACACTCCACATGAGACCGTAAGCCGTCATCATGCCGGGCACCCACAGGGACAGGGGAGCGTGGCCGAGCGCCTCCTGGGCGCTGACGAGCACCACGAGGCCACCGACGGCCGCAGCGGCGAGGCGCCATCGGGGGACGGAAGTGTTTGGGTTCAGTGCGTTGGAGGATGCTGACCGTGCAACGACGACAACGTAGACGAGGGCGGCCCCCCACTCCGCGAGGGCAGTGAAGAGACGCGGGATGTCGGGCAGGGAGTCGAACACGTCAGTGGATCCCGCCCGCGAAGCTCGCCAGAGCCGTCATGAACGCCTTTTTACGAGGCCGGGAGATACGCAAGCTGTCCCCGCCCGTCATCAGGCACTCCTGGTCGGCGACGCCGCGCACGTGCGCGAGATTGACGAGGTAGCACGAATTTGAACGGAAAAAGTCGTGCCCGGCGAGCTGCTCCTCCATGGCCTTCAACGTCGACGTGATCGAGTAGGTGTCGGAGACCGTGTGCACGTCCAGGCGGTGCTTGATCGACTCGACGTAGACGATGTCGGCGACGTCGATGCGGTGGGTCGACGTGCCCGACTGCAGGAGGACCGAGGCACCGCGCCGCTTGGCGACGGCCTCGAGGCACCGTGACAGTTCCTGGGAGAACGCGAACCAAGGCAGTGGCTTCATCAGGTAGGAGAGTGCCCCCACCTGGTACCCGTGGATTGCGAACTGTGCGGCTGACGTGATGAACACGAGGATGACCTCCTGATCGACCTCGCGGATCGCACGCGCCGCGGTCATGCCGTCCACATGTGTCATCTGGATGTCCATGAGGATGATGTCGTAGACCGGCTTGTAGTCACCGATGATGGCGCCGCCGTCCTCGAAATAGGTGACGTCGAAGGAGACATCGTTTTCCTCGCTGTAGCGCGCGAGGTAGTCGGCGAGGAGCTGGCGTGAGACGGCCTCGTCCTCGACGACGGCGATGCGCACCATGATCCGGCCCTCCCTGACGCACTGACAGATGCCAACAAGGATATGTGAGCGCAGCCTCGCCCTCCGCGCGAGTCCACACCCCGGCCTCGTCGATCACATGCAGACGCACCCGCAGGTGGGGGCCGCTACCATTGTCCTGACTACCGTGAAAGGGGAGTAGCGTGGATCTGCTCGTTGTTGGGTCGGGCTTTTTTGGCCTGACGTTTGCCCGCGAGGCCGCGGAGCGATTCGGTATGAACGTGACCGTCATCGAGCGTCGCGACCACATCGGAGGCAACGCCTACTCGTCGATCGACGAGGCCACCGGCGTCGAAGTGCACCGCTACGGCACGCACCTGTTCCACACATCGAACGAGCGCGTCTGGTCGTACGTCAATCGTTTCACCGCCTTTAACGACTACCGTCACCGCGTCTACGCCAACTACCGAGGCGTCGTCTACCCGCTGCCCATCAACCTGGGCACCATTAACCAGTTCTTCGGCGCAGCCTACTCGCCGGCCGAGGCCCGTGTGCTCATCGAGCAGCAGGCCGCCGAGATCACGGGTGAACCGGGCAACCTCGAGGAGAAGGCGATTAGCCTGATTGGTCGCCCCCTCTACGACGCCTTCATCGCGGGCTACACGGCTAAGCAGTGGCAGACGGATCCACGTGAGCTGGCCGCGTCCATCATCACGCGTCTGCCCGTGCGATTCACCTATGAGAACCGCTATTTTCAGGATCGCTACGAGGGCCTGCCTCTGAATGGCTATGGCGCCTGGATCGCGAACATGGTTGATCATCCGCGCATCACCGTGCACACGGATGTGGACTTCTTCGATGAGTCCTCGCAGTTCTCGAAGGCGGCGACGGTGGGCCAGGTCCCGGTCGTTTACACGGGCGCGATTGACCGCTACTTCAACTACGAGGCCGGCGAGCTCGGTTGGCGCACCCTCGATTTCGAGACCGAGGTGGTCGACGTGCCCGACTACCAGGGCTGCTCGGTCATGAACTATTCGGATCGCGACGTGCCCTTCACGCGCATCCACGAGTTCGCCCACCTGCATCCTGAGCGTGATCGCGCAGGTGCAACGAATACGATCATCCAGCGCGAATACTCGCGATTCGCGCGCCCCGGCGACGAACCCTACTATCCGATCGCATCGCCGTCGGACCGCTCGACGCTCGCGGCATACCGCGAGATGGCAGCGGGGGAACACGGCGTCCTCTTCGGCGGGCGCCTGGGTTCCTACCAGTACCTGGATATGCACATGGCGATTGCGTCGGCCCTCACCAAGGTCGACGAGGCCGTGGCCTCCTGGCGCTGACGGGTCTCCTTTTCGCATGGTTTCGATCGTCTGGTCGGTCCTGTCGATCGCTCTCATCATCGGTGTTGGCTGGGTTGCTCGTCGTGGCGGTGCACTCGGCCCCGAGGCCGCAGGCACGCTTGCCTCGGCAACGTATTGGGTGGCTAGCCCCGCGATGCTCTTCCACGCCATCGTCTCGACTGGGACCTCGGGAGTCTTCGGTGTTCCGCTCGCCGTGGCCGCCGCATCGGGTGTGGGCACCGCGCTGCTGTTCGCGCTCGTTGGCAGGTTCTTCCTGCGCCTGACTCGCGGCGAAATCGCCTTGGGGGCCATGGCCTCGTCCCTCAATAACGGCGCGTACATCGGTATCCCGATCGCCGTCTATGTCCTGAATGACGCGTCCGCGGTCGTTCCCATCCTGGTGTTCCAGCTGGGTTTCTTTACGCCGATGTTCTTCGTTCTGGCCGACCTGGTGGGTTCCGGGCAGCGGCCATCGATTGTCGGCGTTGCGAGGGTCGTCGCGCGCAATCCGATGGTCATCGCAGCGGTGTGCGGTTTCCTGTTTTCCGCTGTGGGGTGGCCGATGCCGACCCTCCTCGACGTGTCGACGTCCATGCTGGGGGCTGCCGCGCCCCGATGATTCTTTTGTCGTTCGGTGCCTCGCTCGTGGATCGACGTTCGGCGTCCGGGGATTCCGGTATTGCTGCGACCACCTGCGCCATCGTTGGCAAGCTCGCCCTTCAACCCGCGATTGCGTGCGGCGTCGGGATGCTGCTCGGTCTGACCGGTCCCGCCGCTCATGTCGGTGACCATCATGGCGGCGCTGCCCTCCGCGCAGAAACGCCTACATCGCTGCGACGCGTGCCAAGGCGGGGAGCGGATCGCGCAGGGAACGGTCCTCGTGACGACCTTTCGCGTCGCTTCCCGTCGTCGTTGGTATTGCGGCGCTTTTCCACGCCTTGGGGCTCGTGGGCTAACGGTTTCGTCCATCGTATGACGCTTTGCGTCCCCCGGCGTCAGCTTCAGAGTCAGTCAAAGACTACGTCAAAAAGAGTGCAAAAAAACACGTTCTGTATCGTGGACTCTGGGCTGACTTCTGGGTATATCAGCCCTAGTCTGGCTGGGAATTATCCCGTATAGACACGAATGCAAGGAACTCACTCCATGTCATCCTCCGCATCCAAATCCGCGCCACGCGCGCGCGACTCGTGGAGCGGCCAGACAGGCTTCCTCCTGGCAGCCATCGGCTCGGCCATCGGCCTGGGCAACATCTGGCGTTTCCCCGGCGTCTCCTACTCCAACGGCGGCGGCGCCTTCCTGGTCCCGTATCTCGTCGCACTGATTTTCGTTGGCATCCCCATGCTGTGGCTCGACTACGCGGTCGGCCACAAGTTCCGCGGTTCACCGCCGTGGGCTCTGCGCAAGATTATCGGAGGCGGCGAGTTCATCGGCTGGTTCCAGACCTTCGTCTGCTTCGTCATCATGGTCTACTACGGCGCGGTCCTCGCGTGGGGCGTGCAGTACACGATCTACTCCGTGAACGCGGCCTGGGGCGACGACCCGACGACGTTCTTCACCGACACGTTCCTGCAGGTTGTCCCCGGCGATACCTTCTCGTGGGCGCCCGCCTGGTCGGTGATGATTCCCTCTCGCGCTCGTGTGGGATCCTCGTCCTCTTCGTGATCGGACGTGGCCCTGTCCAAGGGCGTCGAGGCGGCCAACAAGGTCTTCCTCCCGCTCGCTCGTCATCCTCTTCCTGGCGCTCGTCGTTCGCGCGCTCTTCCTGCCCGGGCGCCGTCGAGGGCCTCAACGCCTTCTTCACCCCGAACTGGGGCGCGCTCGCCGATCCCAAGGTCTGGCTGGCCGCCTTCGCGCAGATCTTCTACTCGCTGTCCGTGGGCTTTCGGCATCATGCTGACCTACGCCTCCTACCTCCAGCGCAAGTCGAACCTGACCGGCACCGCGCTCGTGGCTGGCTTCGCGAACTCGTCCTTCGAGATCCTCGCGGGCATTGGCGTCTTCAGCGCCGTCGGGCTTTCATGGCGCACCAGGGCGGCGTGAGCGTCTCCGAGGTCGAGGGCCTGACCGGCCCGATCCTCTCCTTCGTGACCTTCCCGAAGATCATCTCGATGATGCCCGGTGGCCCCGATTTTCGGCGTCCTCTTCTTCTCATCGCTGGTCCTGGCGGGCGTGACGTCGCTGCTTTCCCTCCTCCAGGTCGTCTCCGGCGGCCTGCAGGACAAGTTCGGCTGGTCGCCCGCCCGCTCGGCTCTCGTCCTGGGCGTCCCCGCGACCGTCATTTCCCTGGTCCTCTTTCGGTACCCGCTCGGGCCTGAACAACCTCGACATCGTCGACAACTTCATCAACTCGATCGGCGTCGTGTCCTCGGCGATCATGTTCGCCGTGCTGTGCGCGGTCGCTGGCCCCCGCCTCGGGGTGCTCCGCGCCCACCTCAACTCGGTGTCCAGCGTGAAGGTCCCCAGGCTCTGGGAGCCCCTCGTCGGCATCGTCATCCCGATCGTCCTCTTCGTCATGATGGCGATGTCGATCGTCGACCTGCTGACGAAGGGCTACGGGGAGTACCCGAATGGCTACGTGCTCCTCTTCGGTTGGGGCTCCGTGGCGGTCGCTGTCGTTGCGTCCCTGATTTTCACGTTCATCCCGTGGAAGCACCGTCCGCTGGACACCCACGCGGCGGTCGCTCAGATCCTCGCTGACGACGCCGAAGACACCGCTTCGATCGAAGGAGGCGCCAAGTGACCGCTCCCGCTATCGCTCTGATGATCCTGACGATCCTGCTCGTCTGGGGGCGGCCTCGTCGCGTCCGTCGTGCTGCTGCAGGTCCTCTCGGTGCCCACCGACGAGGAGACCGAGGCCGCGCAGCGCGCTATCGAAGACGCGCAAGCTGCGAAGCAGTAGGGTGGCATCGTGAAGCTCGTTGCCTTTGATCTCGATGACACCCTGGCGCCCTCGAAGTCGCCGCTGCCCGCCCGCATGGACGTGGCGCTGCGTTCGCTGCTGGACCACGTGGAGGTGTGCATCATCTCCGGCGGCCAGATGGGGCCAGTTCCGCACCCAGGTGCTGGACAACCTGCACGCCACGGACGAGGAACCTCTCGCCTGCACCTGATGCCCACCTGCGGCACGCGCTACTACCGCTATGAGGGTGGCGCGTGGGTCGAGCGTTACGCGCACGACCTGAGCCCTGAGGTGGCCGCCCGCGCGATCGCTTCGCTCGAGCGTCACGCGCGTGAGCTCGGCCTGTGGGAGTCCAACCCGTGGGGCAACATCATCGAGGACCGCGGCTCGCAGATCACCTTCTCCGCGCTGGCTCAGGAGGCTCCGCTCGACGCGAAGCGCGCCTGGGATCCGGATGGCACTAAGAAGGCTGCTCTGCGCGACGCCGTGCAGCCCGACGTGCCCGAGCTCGATGTTCGCGGCGGTGGCTCGACCTCGGTCGACATCACCACCCGTGGCATCGACAAGGCGTTCGGCATGGGCAAGCTCGTCGAGGAGACGGGCATCCCTGCTTCCGAGATGCTCTTCATCGGCGACCGCCTGGATCCGGAAGGCAATGACTACCCCGTCAAGGCCGCCGGTTACGCGACGCGCGCCGTGTCCGGGTGGGAAGAATGCGTGGACGTCATCGACGAGATCGTGGCATCCATGAGCTGACCCGTCGGGTGACATAGACGACGAGGCCGGGGCTGGGCAACCAGCTCCGGCCTCGTTTCGTTGTCCAGCGGCTGGGCCTCCGGCGAACCGCGTGGCCGCGGTGGATCCCGTGGCGTTAGCTGCGCGCCGACGCCCCTGGTCGCCCAGAAGACGACGGCGGATGCGGCTGCGACGTTGAGCGAGTCGACCCCGTGGTCCATGGGGGATCTTGACGGTGTAGTCAGAGGCCGCGATGGTGCGACGCCCCAGGCCGTCGCCTCGGTACCCATCACCATTGCGAGGCGAGCGTCCGGGGCCCCTGGAGGGCGGGTAGTGCAGCGAAGTCGTCGAGGGACACCGGAGTCATCCGACAGGGCCAGTGAGGCGACGGTGAAGCCCGCCGTCTGGAGGGACGGCGATGTCGCCCGGGCCAGGACTCGAGGCGGGTCCATGGGAACCCGGAAGACGGTTCCCATGGAGACTCGCACGGATCGCCGGTAGAGGGGATCAGCGCACTGGGAGTCACGAGGACGGCGTCCACCCGAGAGCGGCCGCGCTGCGGAACGCTGCGCCCGACGTTCGTATGGTCGACGAGGTTTTCGAGACGACGAGTGCGACGCGCCGGGCGCCGCCGTGAGCGGTTGCGAGCAGCTCGTCCAGGGCTGGGCAGGATCGGGACGCTGCATGGCGGCCAGGGCGCCGCGGTGCAGGTGGAAACCCGTCATCTGCTCTAGCACGTCCTCGTCGGCCACGAAGACTGGAACGTCCGCGCCGTCGGGAGTACCGGTGGCGGTCTCGATGAGCGCTGCTGAGCGTGGGCAGCCAGCGCCTCGACATGAGGAAGGAGCGCGGGTGATGCCCCTGCGCGGATCGCACGCTCGATGACGTTCGCGGATTCGGCCAGTGTACAGGCCGCGTTCCGGTTCGATCTTCGAACGAAGTTTGACGTCTTTGAGGCGCGTGTAGTCGTCCAGGCGCGAATCTGCGCTCAGATCCGCGCTGGTGAGCCTCGATAATCACGGCGGTCCCTCACGCGTGCTGAAGGGCGCGCGAGACCCTCGCCCGGGCCAGGATGGGCCCTCGAAGATGAAACGCGGAGAACGCTCGACCAGGTCGGCGCCCGCGCTGATCATGCGCAGCGCATCTTCGGGGAGGAGATACCACCCGGTGCCGATGAGGATCTGCTCGTCGTCGAGGTGACGGGCCACCAGAGAGACGACCTCGAGCGCGCGAGGCAGAAGCGGAGCGCCGGAGACTCCGCCCTCACCCAGGTCGTGATTAATCGTCGTGTTCGTGGCGACGACACCCGCCAGGCCGAGTTCCTTCGTCAGCTCGACGACGGCGATCGACGTCCTCGTCGGCCAAGTCGGGAGCGATCTTGACGAAGAGCGGGCATGACGCGATCGGGGCGCCCTGCCTCGCAGCCGCGGCGGGCGGCCTGCAGGATCGGGCGCAGGTGATCGACGGACTGCAGGTCGCGCAGGCCGGGCGTGTTGGGAGAGGAGACGTTGACGACGACAAAGTCGACCCAGTGGGCGAGCGTCTTCGCGCAGTACTCGTAGTCCGCGGGGGCGTCTTCCTCAGACGTCACCTTGTTCTGCCGATGTTGGCGCCCGACGATGGCGGCGCGGCCCGCAGGAGTCGAGCGCAGCTCGCGCAGCTTCTCGGCGGCTGCGTCCGCGCCCGGCGTTGTTGAAAGCCCATACGGTTGCGCAGGCCGCGCTCCTCCATGAGGCGCCACAGGCGAGGCGCGTCGTTGCCGGGCTGTGGACGGGGAGTCACGGTGCCAATCTCGACGAAGGCGTAGCCGAGGGCGCACATGCCGAGCACGGCCTCGGCATCCTTGTCCATGCCAGCCGCCAGACCCAGGCGCGAGGGCAGGGTGGCGCTGCCCCAGCATCAGGGGACCTCGACGCCTCCGACCACTCCGCGTGGGTGCGTGAGTCGGGGTCCAGGTGGCCCAGCGTGGCGCGCATGAGTCCGCGCGTCGGGGCGAATCGTCCGGCCAAGGAAATCGCTCCCAGGCCCCAGTGATGTGCAACCTCCGGGTCGGAATACGAGATGAAGTGTGTGAAAGCCCAGTTGTACGCGCGTCGGATCATGCTCTCCTAGGATAGTTGATCAGTCCCACCATGCCCACCACCACCGCAGTGGATGATCCATCTCGAATAAGCACGCGCATCTCATCGGGAGGATCGCGTCTCGCCGAGGCCAAGGACCGAGGCGAGGGTCAGCCAGTGCTGATAGCTCGGATAGCGATCCTCGTCGACGGGAGATCCAGTGTGAGCGACGATCGCGGACTCGGGACAAGAACCGTGTCGATGCTGACGCGTTCGTCCCGGCGAGGTGCGCGAATGACGTATCCCTCGAGGGTGAGTCCGTCCACGCGGGAGGCGGCGCGCAGCAGGTCAATGATGCGAGGCGCGTTGTTTTGGCGGTCGTCGCGGGCTTTTTTCGGCAGCAACGAAGCGAGCCGATGGGCGTCAGTGCCCTGAGAGGTCAGCGAAACGTGCGTAGTCGCCCAGATCCCACCCTTCGCACAGGTAGGGAGCCACCAGGGCGGAGATACCGCGATCGTCGAGCCATCGAGGTGGGCCGTATAGGCCCTCGGGAACGAGCGCTTCCTCCTCACGTTCAGCAGAACTGGTGGTGGGTAGTGTTGGCGTTGTGTGCATGGTGCATCCTTGTCTCCGTGCCGAGGCCTCGATGCCCCGACACGGACAGGATCGCTCCCGTGAATACGCCACAGCCAGCGCCACGACAACCCCTGTGGATAAGGGGGCAGCCGCGAGAAGCCCTGTGGATACAACACGTCGGCCCCGCACCCATGTGGATGGGGCGGGGCCGACGAAAAGGATTACTTCGGGAACTGACCGCGGTCGACCTGCGGGCGCGGCGAACGCCAGCGGCGCGGCATGATCATGCGGGAGAAGGTGTAGTAACCGGTGCCCGAGGGAATATCTTCGCGGGGGTGGGCCTCGGTGAAGAGGCGTTTGACCTTGCGCCACACGAGGATGGCCTCAACAGCGGTGATAATGAAAGAGCCGTACATGAGGGCGGTCGACCCGTACAGGGCGTACACCTGAAGGTGCAGTGGAATCGAGCTGGTGAACATCTGGGTCACCATGAGAAGCACCAACGAGACCATCATGCAGGCGAGGATCCACTCGAGAAGGAGTGGCGCGCATCCACGTAGTCGCGCACGAAGCGCCGCGCGGCGCCTTGTCGCGGGCAGGCAGGTACTTTTCCTCACCGGTGATCATCGCGCGCTGTTCGGCGTCGAAACGCGCGTTACGGGCGGCGCGGGCGGCGCGCTTGGCCTCCTTGCGGTCCTTGGGGACCAGGGGGCGGATGCGGGCGGCCTCGGCTGCCTTACGCTTTGGCGTGGGGCGGCCTTTCTTGCCGTCGGGCGTCGTGGAGACGGGCTCGATATTCATCGAGGTCTCGTCGCTGTTGTTCTTGCTTCGTCCAAACACGCTTCAAGGCTAGCGGATAGCCCACCCGCCTCGCACTCCCATGGTCTACCCTGGTCGTATGGCTGATACTTCACATGCACTGTCCACGTCCGTTTTGAAGGAGCGCCTGGAGGCTGCTTTCCCGTCCCTGCTGGAGGAGCTCACGCAGCTCGTCGCGATTCCGTCGGTGTCGTCGGATCCCGCGCATGCGGCCGACGTGGAGCGCAGCGCTGAGCATATCCGTGAGCGTTTCGCCGCCCTCGGCCTGCAGGCCAAGGTTCTGCGTGAGACCGCGGAAGATGGCACCGAGGGCAAGCCCGCCCTCGTCGCTGCACACGCCCTCACATCGAGGGCGCGCCGACCGTCCTGCTGTACGCACACCACGACGTGCAGCCGGTTGGCGAGCTGAGCCGCTGGAGCATGGATCCCTACAAGGCCGAGGTTCGCGGTGATCGTATCTACGGCCGTGGTTCCTCCGACGACGGCGCCGGCATCACGGTCCACCTCGGCTCCCTGTCGATCCTGGGCGAGGACCTGCCGGTCAACGTCGTCGTGTTCATTGAGGGCGAGGAAGAGATCGGTTCCCCCTCGTTCACGGCATTCCTCGACGCCCACAAGGACGAGCTCGCCGCGGACGTTATCGTCGTGACGGACCTCGTCGAACTGGAAGGTCGGCGAGCCCGCCGTCACCTCGACGCTGCGCGGCAACGCGATCGTGACCGTCGACGTGACCGTCGCCGACCACGCGGTGCACTCGGGCGCTTTCGGCGGCCCGCTGCTCGACTCCGTCGCGATTTCCTCGATGCTCATCGCCTCGCTCTTCGACGAGAAGGGTGACGTGGCGGTTCCGGGCCTGGGCGGCTCGGATCACGCGGACGTGGATTGGCCGGAAGAGGAGCCGCGCGCCGCGGCTGGCATGGTCGAGGGCCTGCAGCTGGCGGGCTCGGGCGACATCGCTGCTCGTATGTGACCCAAGCCGTCGATCTCGGTCATCGGTTTTCGACGCTCGCCCGGTCTCCAACGCCTCGAACACGATCGCCCCGCACACGCGCTTCCGCCTGTCGATGCGCACGGTGCCGGGCGTGGATCCCGCCGAGGCCCAGGCCAAGCTCGTCGACTACCTGCTCTCCCACGCCCCTTCGGTGCGCGCGTCGAGGTCACGGCCGAGGATGCTGGGTGCTTACTACCAGGCCGACATGGATTCCCCCGTGACGAAGGCTCTGCACGAGTCTCTTACCGAGGCCTGGGGTGTTCCCTCGGTCAACATCGGTGTGGGTGGCTCGATCCCGTTCATCTCGGACTTCCAGCGCATCTTCCCCAGCGCTCAGGTCGTCGTCACCGGTGTCGAAGACCCGATGACGAACGCCCACTCTGAGGACGAGTCGCAGTCGATTTCGGATCTGAAGGCTGCGATTCTCGCTGAGGCTCTGCTGCTGACGCGCGTGGCGTCCCTGTGAGTCGTGCCGTTATCGCCGGTCGGTGGGACGGGGGAGTTCCCGCCCTGCCGACCGGCGAGGCACTTGACGCCATCCGCCGGGGCGTCCTCGTCGGCGCCTCGGACCCGGTGGTGGTGACGGTTCCGTGTGGAACCGGTCCGACCTTCGACGAGGCCGTGGCCGCGTTGGACTCCCAGGCCTCGTTCGTGCGCGTGCCCACCGACGCCTCGTCGTCGCGCGAGGCGGGCGAGCGCGTGGCCGATTCACTTCGCAACGGTTCCGCCGTGATTGTCGAGGGCGGGCATAATTCCTCCCAGATTGCGGTGTGGGCTTCCTTGAAGGCCTCCTGGGTGCCCCTGGCATCGACCCACGGCAACCGGAGGCACTCGCCGATGCCCTGACGCGCGCGCAGGCTCGTCGAGCGATGCCGGTGGATTCGTGTGCGCGGCGTCGACCGCACGCCCACTACTCGGGCTTGACTCGGTCCTCGCCGTCGCGCCGGGATCTGGAGCCAATTGAGGATCAGGACACGGCTCACCGCCGCGCTCACGCAGGCGTTTGCCCATCGCCCGCTTGGTCGTCACCAGCTCCTCGATGGATCGGACGTCCACCCTGCGCGCCAGCGTGGTTCCGGGCGCGGAGGCGGTGTCGGAGCCGTCATCGCGGCCATCGGTGGGCGCATCGTCGCCACGGGTAATCTACCGTCGCAGCTACTGGGCCTGAAACAGCTCTTGACGGCGTCGACCTCGTGATTGTCGCCGAGCCCGAACTGGCCTCGCCGGTGCTCGCCGAGTCGACCCTCGACTGCATCACCCGGGCGGCTTCGACGCACGCGCTGCCGGTCGTCGCCATCACCCACAGATCCAGCTTGTCGCACTTCGAGAAGGCCGAATGGGGGCTTCACGGTGTCTTCGAGACGGAGGGATCCGTCACGCTCGAAGACGCTGGACGCCGCGTCGCCCGTACCTGGTTACGCTAAGCGCGCATTCCAGCCATGGCGCGGTGCGCCTGCGGGGGAGTAGTGTGTCAAGGGAATACGTCTATTCGTCACGAAAAGGAGCATCATGTCCGAGTCCGCAACTCAGGCTCCCACCCACGAGGTCATTCTGACCGACGTCGCAGCCGCGAAGGTCAAGAGCCTCCTCGAGCAGGAGGGTCGCGACGACCTGCGCCTGCGCATCGCCGTTCAGCCCGGTGGCTGCTCCGGCCTCATCTACCAGCTGTACTTCGACGATCGCACGCTCGACGGCGACGCGATTCGTTCCTTCGACGGCGTTGAGGTCGTCGTCGATCGCATGAGCGTCCCCTACCTGAGCGGCGCCACGATTGACTTCGCCGACACCATCGAGCGTCAGGGCTTCACGATCGACAAACCCGGAACGCCCAGAACACCTGCGCCTGCGGCGAATCCTTCCACTGAGCCGAAAGAACACCATTCCATGATGTCCTCTCTGCGCCGTTTCGGCGCCCTCGCTGGCGCCGCCGCGCTCGTCTTCGGACTCGCGGCGTGCACCGACGCCTCCTCGTCCTCCGCCCCCGCTGAGATTGATTACTCCGCCTGTTCGACGGATGATTCCGCCGACCAGAATGCGAACGTCGACCGCAGCGGCACAGGTAACTTCCCCGGCCGTTTCCGGCGAGGAGACTCCCGTCATTGCCGCTGGTAGCGGCTCAGAGCCGACCTCGAAGGTGCTCGTCAAGACCCTCAAGCAGGGTGATGGTGCGGTCGTGTGCCCCGGTGCGACGATCAAGGCGAACTACGTCGGTGCCCTGTGGAACGGCACGGTCTTCGATTCGTCGTTCGAGCGTGGCGATGCTATCGAGTTCTCCCTCAACCAGGTGGTGAAGGGTTGGACCTACGGTCTCGCGCACACGCATGTGGGTGACCGCGTCGAGCTGGTGATTCCGGCTTCACTCGGCTACGGCGGCCAGGCCCGCGGCAATATTCCCGCGAACTCGACTCTCGTGTTCGTCGTGGACATTGTGGTGTGGCGACTGACAACCTTGCCGATGACGCAGTCCTGAGCAGTGGCGTGGCCACGGGCGAGGAACTGCCCGCTTAAGCATCACGGTCACTGGGGAGCCCGGCGTTGAGCCGACCCTGACGATCGACGAGAGCGTCGCAGCCCCCACCGAGCAGAAGATCTACACGATCTACAAGGGTTCGGGCGAGGCGCTCACGGACGACCAGACCGTGCTGTACAAGCAGGTGGTTGGTGGTTTCGGTGCCAGCGGTCAGACGCAGTCCTCGTGGAGCCAGGCTCCCAATAAGGCTCCCGTGCATGATGCCGAGCTCACGGGTGTGACCATCGGTTCTCGCCTCCTCATCGTGGCACCGATTCCGGGCGCGGAAGCGCAGTCCGGTCAGGAAGCGACACCCAATCGTGCCACCATCTTCGTCGTCGACATCGTGGGTACGTCCTCGATGCAGTGATCTCGCGCCGACTGAGGTAAACGTCAGCGGGCGGCTCCCAGTGTGGGAGCCGCCCGCTACCCGTTAGAATGGGATCATCGCGTCGATTTGGCCGACATATGCAAGGAGAGCTTCCATGAGTGAAGAAACCGTTCAAATCCTGGTTTTCAGCGACGACAAGGATAAGCGAAGCGCCGTCATCAACGGCGTTGGGCTGCGTGCGTCCAAGGACACGCCTCGCATCGAATGGGTCGAGGCCGCCACGGGCTTCGGCGTTCGCGATGCTTTCGATCAGCAGGATTTTGCGATGCTGATCCTCGATGCTGAGTCGAAGAAGGAGGGCGGCATGTCGGTCGCCCAGGATCTGCGTGAGACCCGTGACGGCGTTCCCCCGATCGTCTTCCTCACCGCCCGGCCCCAGGACGAGTGGCTGGCCACCTGGGCCGGAGCCGCCGCTGTCGTGGCCGATCCGATCGACCCGATCATTCTTCAGGAGACCGTCGCCGACGTGCTGCGTGGAGCCAAGTGATGGCCACGCAGGAGTGGGGGCCGATCATCGGTGCCCTCACCACGGGCGAGAGCCTCGACTACGGCCAGTCGTACTGGCTGATGGACCAGGTGATGAGCGGCGACCTCGGCGAGGCGCGTCTCGCGTCCTTCCTGACTGCGATGGCCACTCGAGGGCGCCACGGTCGAGGAGATCCACGGCTTGGGCCGATGGCATGCAGGATCACGCGGCACACGTCGACCCTGCCCAGCCGCGCGCTCGACATCGTGGGCACGGGTGGCGACGGATACAAGACCGTCAACATCTCGACGATGTCCGCGATCGTGCTCGCCGCGATGGGGATCCCGCTGGTCAAGCACGGCAACCGTGCCTCCACCTCGAAGTCGGGTTCCGCGGACGTGATCGAGGCGCTCGGCGTCAACCTCGACCTCGACGCCGACGCGCTGCGTCGTGTCTTTGACGAGGTTGGCATCGCGTTCTTGTTTGCGAACAAGATGCATCCTCAATGCGCTTCGCGGCTCCCGTGCGCCGCGCCCTCGGCTTCCCCACGGCGTTTAACGTCCTGGGGCCGCTGACGAACCCGGCGCGCGTCCAGGCGTGCGCGATCGGCGCGTCGCGTGAGGAGAACGCGCGTCTCATGGCGGGCGTCTACGCGTCGCGTGGCCTCAGCGCACTCGTGTTCCGCGGCACCAACTCCGGCCTCGACGAGCTGACGACAACCGACGCGAACCAGGTGTGGATCGTCTCGGGTGGCACCGTCACGCCGACTGAATTCGACGCGCGCGAGTCCCTGGGCATGGCCTCCGCTTCGATCGAGGACCTCGCCGGTGGCGAGGCGTCCGAGAACGCGGCCGTCGCCCGCGACGTGTTGTCGGGTGGCGGCGCGGACGCTATTCGTGACGCCGTCGCCCTCAACGTCGGTGCCAGCATCCTTGCTTGGGAGGGCCTGGAGAACCCGGTGACGGAAGTGGACTTCGAGCAGCGTATGCGCGGCGCCGTTGAACGAGCCCTGGTGGCGCTGGCCGATGGCGTGGGTGCCCGACTCGTTGAGCGTTGGGTGGCTGTCTCGAATGCATGAGATGCCCCCGCGTTAGACGCGGGGAGACAGGAGCTGCTGGGCGGTTGCGTGGGCTAAAGCTCGCGCAGCCGCCCGTCTCGTAGCGGGCTGGCCATGGGCTGAGACCAGGGCAGAGGCCCAGTCCATTCGACGAGGCGAGTCCCTCTCGGCATAGTTCCGTGCACAGGAGAGCGGTTTCGGCCCACGACGCTGCGGCGGCGGCCATCCCATCCGTCTCGACGGGCTGCGTGGAGGTCAGGACGTCGATCCACGGAGAAGGATCGGATCGTGGGGGAATGACGACGGAGCTCAGATGACGGCCGTGGGATGCAACGTGAAGGATCCAGCCCGCCTCTGTGCCGTCGCGGCGCGTGCCCCACACAATGCGTGGGGCAGCCAAGATCGGTCGCATCGTCGAACGCTCGACTCCTGCCATGTAAGCGGCAAGCTCGTCGCGCACGCTCGCGGCCGCTTCGAACAGGCCCTGGGTGGAGAGTTTTTCCATGAGGGCGGTGAGCGCGAGGGGAACCGTGAGCGCCGAAGCGGCGACGGCCTCGTTAAGTATCGCGTGTGCGCTGTCGGAATCGGACTGAGCCACCACCCGTTCGATTGCCCCGGAAGCTCGCAAGGCATGCGCACGCGTGCCGAAAGGGCCGAGGGCGCGGGGTAGGTCGTCAAGCGTGACGGACGAAACGACGCGGGGGCGGCCGGCCTCGGCGATGACCCAGTGCTGGGATCCCTGACGCCTCGACGCGGAGTTGTAAGGCGGCGCGAGGGCCTTGATGTCGCGCAGCTCCCGGATCCGCGCCTCGAGAATCGATGCGGTCGGATACGGGCGCACACCCGCGACCAGGGACACCATGCGCTGCACCTTCTGCCGCTTCTCACCCTTGGTGTAGTAGCTGCCCACGCGCGATCGCAGCGACGAGGCCGACCCCACGTAGAGCGTATCGCCCGCGGTGTCGATGAAGTGATACACCCCGGGGAAGTCGGTAGATCCGCGACGAAAGCTTTGCTGTGGACGGCCGACGCGAAGGAGCTTGCTCGGTGAGCGCGATGAGGTCTTCGACGTCGGTTGCCCCCGCCCCCTGCGAGCAGGTCAATGAAGCCAAGAAGGATCTCAGCTGTCGCGCGAGCGTCTCCGAGCGCCCGGTGTTCGGGAACGGTGGCGGTACCGAAGTAGGACGCGATAGTGCCCAGCTTATGGTTGCGCACGAGCGGGCGGGGTAGGGCGAGGCGAGCCAGGGCGAGCGTGTCGACGACGCGGACCCGAGGCCAGGGAAGTGAGCTCGCGCGTGCCGCACGGCGCAAGAATCCGACGTCGAAGGTCGCATTGTGCGCGACGAGAACGGGAGATCCTTCGCAGCCGAGGCCAGACCAGTCCATGAATCTCCCCAGAACAGCGGCGATAGGGTCCGCGCCTGCCACCATCGCTTAGCGTGATACCCGTCAGCGAGGTGATGAAGGGAGGAATGGGACGCGAGGGTTTGACGAGGGAGGAAAACTCGTCCGCAACCGCACCGTCGCGCACTCGCACAGCTCCGATCTCCGTAATTTCGGCACCCGCGCCTAGGCCTGTCGTCTCGAGGTCGACGACGATCCAATGGCCGCTCGGGGCCGGGGTGCCGACCGCGCCCAGGCTCGGCTGAAGCTCAATCGATGAGGCCCTCGACAGAGCATCCGAAACAACCGATCGGGCGAAGGGCGGGCCGACTCACCGGGCGCTATGGTTTCCCCACAATCGCGCACGGGAGTTCGTTTCGTCATAGAGTTGATACTAATTGTTCGCGCGCTCGCGTGCCCGTCGAGACTTCAGGAGTGACAGTGGCGTTCTATCAGGCTCTCAAGGCGACCGGCAGCCCCTGTTCTGAAGGCGGCCTATCACCCGTGGATCCGCGGCAAAGAGAACATTCCTGCCGAGGGGCCCGCCATCCTCGCATCCAACCACAACGCCGTGTGGGACTCCGTCTTCCTGCCGATGATGCTCGACCGTGAGGTCGTTTTCATGGGAAAAGGCCGACTACTTTACAGGCACCGGTCTCAAGGGATGGATGACGAAGGAGTTCATGCGCGCAGTCGGAACCATCCCCGTGGACCGCACCGGAGGTCGTGCGTCCGAGGCCGCGCTCAATGCGGGCTTGAAGCGCCTGCGCGAGGGCGAACTCTTCGGCATCTACCCCGAGGGCACGCGCAGTCCCGACGGACGCCTCTACCGCGGCAAGACCGGCGTCGCCCGCCTCGCTCTGCTGTCCGGTGCCCCCGTCATTCCCTGCTGCCATGATCGGAACCCATGCGGCGCAGCCTATTGGCCAGAAGATCCTCGCGCACAAACATCGGCATGGTGATCGGCGAGCCCCTGGACTTCTCGCGCTACCGCGGCCTCGACAAGGACCGCTACGTGCTGCGGGCCATCACCGACGAGATCATGTACAACCTGATGCTCCTGTCTGGCCAGGAATACGTCGATCTGTACGCTGCTGATGTGAAGGCGCAGCTCGCCGCAGAGGGAGCTTTCGAGGGACCGGTTCCCTCCAACGGTCGTCCCGCACCCGGTGGTCGCACCGCCCCCGAGGTGCCCGTTCCGACCGCTCCCGAGGAAGAGGGCAGCGAGGACGAGAAGGCATCGGACAAGGAGTAACAGGGCCGGGCCGTCAACCGGTGGTTGGTGCTTGCAGGCGCGTTTCGTGGGACGGGCGTCCTTGGCGAAACGTGATGTGAGACGGGTAGAATGAACTGTGCCCTGCGCACGCGCGCGGGCCCGTACCTAACCAACCTGAGAAAGGTGACATTCATGTCGGTCCGTCGTGTTGCCCCTGCTGACCGCAGGTGGCTTCGCCCCGTGCCTGTCCTCCGCCGTCGGTGGACCTCATCGAGCGCTACAACGAAATTGATCCCACGGTTGAGATCATCGCTTACCAGAACGGCTACCACGGCCTGCTCACGGGCAACTACGTGCTGGTGGACGAGGAAGCGCGCAAGCACGCCGCCGTCCTGCACCGCTTCGGCGGCTCCCCGATCGGTAACTCCCGCGTCAAGCTGACGAACAAGAAGAACCTGGTCGAGCGTGGCCTCGTGTCCGAGGATGAGGATCCGCTGCAGAAGGCCGCCGAGCAGCTGCGCGCCGACGGCGTCGACGTCCTGCACACCATCGGCGGTGACGACACCAACACGACCGCAGCCGATCTGGCCGCCTACCTGGAGGAGCACGACTACCACCTGACCGTCGTGGGTCTGCCCAAGACGATCGACAACGATGTTGTGCCGATCCGCCAGTCCCTGGGCTGCATGGACCGCCGCTGAAGAGGTCTCCGAGTATCCCCAGAACGTCATCGGCGAGCACCGCTCCAACCCGCGCATGCTCATCATCCACGAGATCATGGGCCGCCACTGCGGTTGGCTGACCGCCGCTGGTTCGAAGTGCTACCACGACTGGCTGAAGACCCAGGAGTGGGTGCCCTCGATCGGCCTGTCGCAGGAGCGTTGGGACATCCACGCCATCTTCCTGCCCGAGATGAAGATCGACCTGGACGCCGAGGCCGCGCGCCTCAAGGCGATCATGCGGACGAGCAGGGCAACGTCAACATCTTCCTGTCCGAGGGCGCTGCTGTCCCCTGAGATCATCGCGGAGATCGAGGCCGCCGGTGGCGAGGTCCAGCGTGACCCCTTCGGCCACGCTCAAGCTCGACACCATCAACCCCGGCCAGTGGTTCGCCAAGCAGTTCGCCGAGAAGATCGACGCCGAGAAGGTCATGGTTCAGAAGTCGGGCTACTCGCGTTCCTCGCGCGCCAACGCCGACGACCTGCGCCTCATCAAGTCCATGACCGACCTCGCCGTCGAGTGCGCCTTCAAGGGCGAGTCCGGCGTTATCGGCCACGACGAGGAAGATGGCGATCGCCTGAAGGCCATCCCGTTCCCGCGCATCGCGGGCGGTAAGCCCTTCGACATCTCCCAGCCCTGGTTCCTCGAGATGATGGCCGAGATCGGCCAGAGTGTCGAGCCCTGTCGCTTTACGAGTGAGTCGCTTCGCGTGATTCCTTCGATCACTCCCGGACGCGGCGGCGAGCCTGTGCGTAAGCCTCGCTCCCGCCGCGTCCCCGAGCGCCTGTGGTCGCCCGGAGTCCGGGGAGCCTCGCCCTGGGACACATGGCGCGGCCTGGACGCTGCCCAACAGCCTTCCTACGCGGACGCGCAACACCTTAGTGATGTGACGGCGCAGCTGCGCCGTCAGCCGCCGCTCGTGTTCGCCGGGGAGGTTGACGACCTGCGCACGTGGATGGGTGCGGCTGCCCGCGGCGAGGCCTTCGTCCCCGCGGGCGGGGACTGCGCCGAAACATTCGCCGAGGCGACGGCGGATCACGTGCGCCTGAAGATTCAGACGCTGCTCCAGATGGCGGTCGTCCTGACCTACGGCGCGTCGCTGCCGGTTATTAAGGTCGGACGTATCGCTGGCCAGTACGCTAAGCCGCGTTCTTCGGATATGGAAACGCGCGACGGTGTGACGCTGCCCAGCTACCGTGGCGACGCCGTGAACTCTTTCGAGTTCACGCCCGAGGCACGCGAACCCGACCCGCAGCGCCTCGCTGTCGCTGTACAACCACGCGGCCTCGACGCTGAACCCTGATCCGCGCCTTCACGAAGGGTGGCTACGCCGACCTGCGCCAGGTGCACCGCTGGAATCAGGGTTTCATGTCGAATCCGGCCTACGCACGCTACGAGTCGCTGGCCGAGGACATCCACCGGGCGATTAAGTTCATGGGAGCCGCTGGCGTCGACTTTGAGACGCTGCGCGACGTTGACCTGTATTCGTCCCACGAGGCGCTGCTGCTCGAGTACGAGTCAGCCATGACGCGCATCGATTCGCGGACGGGCGAGCCCTACAACACGTCCGCTCACTTCCTGTGGGCGGGGGAGAGGACGCGCGAGGAGGAGGGAGCTCACATCGAGCTGCTGTCGCGTGTTCGTAACCCGATTGGGGTCAAGCTTGGCCCGTCGACCACGCCGGATCAGATGCTCGCACTCATTGATCGCCTCAACCCGGACGGTGAGGAGGGGCGCCTGTCGTTCATTACGCGCATGGGTGCCGGTCGTATCCGTGAGGCGCTTCCGCCGCTGTTGGAAGCCGCACGCGAGGATGGTCGCCCGATCACGTGGATGACGGATCCGATGCACGGCAACACGATCACGTCGTCGACCGGCTGCAAGACGCGTCGCTTTGAGACGGTCATGGACGAGGTCCGTGGATTCTTCGAGGCCCATGAGGCCACGGGAACGGTGCCGGGTGGCCTGCATATCGAGCCTCACCGGCGACGATGTCACCGAGGTGATTGGCGGCAGTGAGCACATCGACGATGAGTCGTTGCGCGACCGCTACGAGACGCTCGTGGACCCGCGTTTGAACCACCAGCAGAGCCTGGAGATGGCCTTCCAGGTCGCCCAGTACCTGGCGAAGGGTTCCTCCGCGGAGGAGAACTGATCGGATAGAATCCCGGCCTCGTCTGTCATGGACGAGGCCGGGATTCTTACGTCAGCGCTGCGGGCGGACGTGACGTCAGACGATCGTGATCGTGACGACGCTTCCCTTTTTCAGCATTGTTCCACCGGCGGATCGGTCTGTCGGACGGTGCCGAAGAAGCTGCCGAGAATGGCTTCCTCCTGGACGGTGAAGCCGTGTTTTCGAGGATGGTACGCGCTTCCTGGCGCTGGCGCCCCACGACCCGGGCACGGCGACCTTTTCGGGGCCTTTTGAACGGTGTGAGCGACGGTGTCGCCGCGGTGCAGAATAGTTCCCTCATTGGTCTGCTGAGATGATCTGTCCTTCGGCGACCGTGTCGGAGAAGGCTTCGGTCGGCGTCGCAACAAGGCTAGTGCCTCGATGGCGGTCTTCGCGGCGTCGGCGCTCATCCCGCCCAGCGAGGGGACCGTCAGGGGCTCTCGGCCCTTGGACAGTACGACGTCGACAGCCGTGTCGTGGGGCACCGACGTTCCGGACGCTACGGACTGGGAGATGACCTGTCCCTGCGGCACGTCCTCAGAGTAGGCGTCGGTGATTGCTCCGAGAGCCAGGGCTTAGCTTCCGTGAGCGCCTTTTTCGCGTCATCCTGACTCTTGCGCTTAGCAACGTCGGGCACGTTCTTCATGTCCACTCCCTTGACACGTAGAGCTGGACCTCAGCCCGCTTGTGGACGGGTTCGCCGCCCTCCGGATCGGAACGGGTGATCGATCCGGACGCGACGTCGTCCGAAAACTCCTCCTCGACGGTGGATGCCAGGCCCATTGCATTCAGCTCAGCCTGCACCTCTGCCAGAGGACGACCGTCGGTAGCGGGCATGGTCAGGTAGGAGCTCTGGGCCATACTCGGTCCACCACCAGCTGCCGCCAATACCTGCCGCCGCGAGCAGGAGGACGACGAGGCTCACCCACAGGGCCGCGCGCTTATAGGTCTTGGTTGACGTGTGTCTCTGAAGCCCGGGCAGTGGGGACGAGGTGTGACCGTCGCGAGCGTTGACGGTGCGGGGAGCGGCAGCGGACGCGTGAACTGGGCGGAGATGAGCTCGGTGTTGAGTGCGCTCGTTTCCGAGGCGCCCGGCCGGTCAGCCGGCGCGACGTCGGCGCGGCGGTTGGCCAGCTCCGACGGAATTGCGGCAGCAGCGCGAGTGACGAGGTCGATCGCGTCCGACGCGTCGGCGGGGCGCGAAGCGGGGTCACGGGCGGTCAGGGCGGCGACGAGATCGTCAATCTCTCGTGGAATCCAGGGCTGTGCCTCCGATGGGCTCGGCACGTCGTCGGAGACGTGATGCGACGCGATCTGCAGAGGTGACTCACCCGCCCAAGGAACGGAGCCCGTCAGCATTTCGTAGAGCATGATGCCGACCGAATAAATGTCTGAGCGTGCGTCAGCCTGAGCGGTTGTCGCGATCTCCGGGGCGATGTACGCAACCGTTCCGAGCATGTTGCCCGTCGAAGACATGGAGACTTTCGGAGGCAGCTCGTGCCAGACCAAAGTCGGTCACTTTCGCCGGACCGTCGGTCGGAACAAGAATGTTCTCGGGCTTGATGTCGCGGTGAATAACGCCGACGCGGTGGGCGGCGCGCAGCGCCCTCAAGAATGTCGGTGGTGTAGCGCAGCGCCTGCGGGATCGTGAAGGCACCCTGCGCACGCAGCAGCTGGCGTAGGTTCGTGCCGTCGATGAGCTCCATGACGAGGAATCCCTGGCCCGTGACCACGCCCTGGTCAAACACGGAGACGACGCCGGGATGAACGATGCGCGCGGCGGAGCGTGCTTCGCGGCGGAAGCGTGCGACGAAATCCTGGGGAGTCCGCCAGGTGCGGGTGCATGACCTTCAGGGCAACGGGGCGATCGAGGCGTTCATCCTGCGCGATGTAGACGGTGGCCATGCCGCCACGCGCCAGCCTGCGCGTCACCCGGTACCGTTCGTCGACGAGGAGTCCGATCAACGGGTCCGTCTGGTCGAATGTCTGTTCATCGCTCACTTGCTCGATTCTATGGGAGTTTTCGCGAAATCACTGGAAGCGCCCACCTCGGTGCGGCGCATCAATGGGGTAGTCTTGCGCTCATGACCAGTGTTGATATCACCGTGCTCTCCACCGAAGAGGTCTGCCGTCTCCTCGGGATCGAGGAACGCCGCCTCAAGCAGCTGATCCGTGATCGTGTGCTCATCGAAGCGCGCGATGCCAGCGGAGCGCGCGGCGTCCCGCAGGAGGTTATCGTCAAGGGCGATAATGGATGGGAGCCTCTGCCGTTCCTGCAGGGCACGCTGACCCTGCTTGCCGATGACGGCTTCACAGCCGAGGAAGCAGCGGCGTGGCTATACACCGTGCAGGACGAGCTGGGCGAGCGCCCGATCGATGCGCTGACGTCGGGCCGTCATCACCGTGTGAATCGAATCGCCTCGACGCTGGCCTTCTGAGGCTAGCCCTTCTTTTCAGGCCCGCCTGGCGGTCAAGATCGAGCACAGTTCGCGCAGCATAGCGCGAGCATCCTCGTCGAAGGTGCTGGCCTCAAGGGCGGCTTCTCCGTCAGCCACGAGGCGTGCAATCTCAGCCTCGTGCGCTGCGCGCCCGTTGCGCGCCACGATGTCGGTAGCAGTCGCGATCTGCTCTGCCGAGGCCTCGACGACACCAAGAACATCCGTCAGCGCGCGGCGCTCGGCGGGGAGGATGCCTCCCAGGTGAGTGCGAGCAGGGCGGTGCGCTTTCCTTCACGCAGATCATCGCCTGCGGGTTTCCCGGTGACGGTGGGGTCTCCGAAGACGCCCAGGTCGTCGTCGCGCAGCTGGAACGCCAAGCCCCACGGGGTGAGGATCGTCTCGAGGACGTCCAATAGCTCGGCGACACCGTCAAACGTGGATGCTCCGCAGATCGCGCCAAGAATAGCGGGGTGAACGACCGAGTAGTGTGCCGACTTGTGTAGTGCGACCTCGAGGGAATCGCTCGTGCTCAACGCATCCGTGCGCTGCGGGTCCAGAGGGGTCTGTTCGGCGGTGATATCCAGGTACTGGCCGAGCGCGACCTCCGCGTGCATGTCCGCGAAGCGCCTCGCGAAGGCGCGTGCGCAGTCCTCCCGCAGGGTGAGCGCCTCGTTCATCCGCCGCGGCAGTCGCCGCTGAAAAGAGGAAATCCCCGACCAAGATGGCGGCGTGACGGCCGAAGTCTGTTGATGACCCGATCCACGACGAGGATGCGTGATGATGGGCTAGTGTCCTGTGTGGGGTGGGCATCCCGCGTCGCTCGTCCGCCTTATCGATGATGTCGTCGTGGACGAGAGCACTGGCCTGGTAGAGCTCGAGTGATGCACTGAGGTGGGGGAGCGACACCTGGTCGAGCGCGGTGCCGGAACTGAGCGCGTAGCCCACGTGAGCCATGAGGGCACGGAAACGCTTCCCTCCGGATACGGAAGCGAGGACCGCGCGTGAGAAATTCCTCGGATCGGTCGGAAGCTCCGGCGCGGGCGAGGAGATGTGCGAGGCTGGTGGCCGTCGCCTCGTCGATTGATGGACGCAGCGTTGCGAAACTGTCGCTCAGAGTCATAGGCCCACTCTAACCGAGGTTCGAGTGCGTGCGTGATCCCAAGGCGGGGGATCCTCACACCTACCGTCAGGAAAACTAAACGGCAAGGCACTAGACTTGGCGTTGGTATGCCGATTTGCAATCGGCTCCGTTGTGCATGCCCATCAATGAAAGGGACCCGTGTGAGTGCATCTCGCGCTTCGGCAAAGGACTCCGCGACGACTGAGGAAACCACGGAGGTGAAGACCCCCGCGAAGAAGACCACGCGCGCCAAGAAGGCTGCCGCCGCGGTCGACGCGGCGAGCGCTCCCCGCCGAGGAGAAGAAGTCTGCCGCGAAGAAGACGCTGACGAAGAAAGCTCCCGCGAAGAAGACAACCAAGAAGGACGCCGACGCCGCGGTCGCCGAGGAGAAGGCTCCCGCGAAGAAGGCCCCGGCCAAGAAGACCGCTCCCAAGAAGACGACGAAGAAGGACGCTGAAGCCGCGGTCGCCGAGGAGAAGGCTCCCACGAAGAAGGCCGCTGCCAAGAAGACAACGAAGAAGGCCGACGCCGAGGAGAAAGTCGCCAAGAAGCCTCGCGGGCGCAAGAAGAAGGAAGAAGAGCTCGTCGAAGAGGTCGTTTCCGAGATTGAGGACACCGAGGACGTGGAGTTCGAACCCACGGGTGAAGACCTCGAGGATCCGGAGCTTGAGGCTGACACCGACGACGAGGAAGTGGCTGACGCTGAGGAAGATTCCGAGGAAGAAGATGCCAAGGTCTCCGAGGGTGCTGCTCTGCGCGAGCGGACCAACGCTAAGCATTCACGTGAAGGGCGGCTTCGTCGTCTCCGACTCTGACGAGACCGACGAGCCTATCCAGCAGGTGACGGTTGCTGGTGCAACCGCGGACCCGGTCAAGGACTATCTCAAGCAGATCGGCAAGGTCTCGCTGCTAAACGCTGAGCAGGAAGTTGACCTGGCGCGCCGTATTGAGGCTGGTCTGTACGCCGAGTACAAGCTGAAGAACCAGGCCGATGAGATGACCAGCCGCGAACGTCGTGAACTGCACTTCCTGGCGCAGGACGGTCAGCAGGCGAAGAACCACCTGCTTGAGGCGAACCTTCGACTCGTTGTCTCGCTTGCCAAGCGCTACACCGGTCGCGGTATGCAGTTCCTGGACCTGATCCAGGAAGGTAACCTGGGCCTTATTCGCGCTGTCGAAAAGTTCGATTACACGAAGGGCTACAAGTTCTCGACCCTACGCCACGTGGTGGATTCGTCAGGCAATCACCCGCGCGATGGCGGACCAGGCTCGCACGATCCGCATCCCTGTGCACATGGTCGAGGTTATCAACAAGCTTGCGCGCGTCCAGCGCCAGATGCTCCAGGACCTGGGTCGCGAACCCACTCCCGAGGAACTGGCAAAGGAACTCGACATGACCGCCGAGAAGGTCGTCGAAGTTCAGAAGTATGGTCGCGAGCCGATTTCGCTGCACACTCCTCTCGGCGAGGACGGCGACTCCGAGTTCGGTGACCTCATTGAGGACTCCGAGGCCATCGTGCCCGCGGACGCCGTGTCCTTTACCCTGCTGCAGGAGCAGCTCCACCACGTGCTCGATACGCTGTCGGAGCGTGAGGGCGGGTGTCGTGTCCATGCGCTTTGGCCTGGGCGACGGTCAGCCGAAGACTCTCGACGAGATCGGCAGGTCTACGGCGTGACGCGCGAGCGCATCCGCCAGATCGAGTCCAAGACGATGTCGAAGCTGCGTCACCCGTCGCGCTCGCAGGTGCTGCGCGACTACCTCGACTGACGCGCTATTGCTATCCATGGGGGCCAGGAACGACCGTTCCTGGCCCCCATGACTAAACATCGTCACAATGCGTGTGTGTTCGGGTGGCACCGTCGCGTAGTGAGGCTTCAGTAGGGCAGGATGATCTCATGCTTGAGGGTGCACTGATTCTTGTTTTGACTGTCGTTCTGGTTCTCGTCGTCGCTGCGGGCGTCGTCGCGGTGCTGGCGCTGTCTCGCCGTAGTGCCGACGAATGGAAGGGCGTTATCAAGCGCGAGCGAAGAGATCGCGGTTGAGGTCAAGACCAACCACTCGCTCCCCAAGCGTGCGGCCACGTCGCCGGATGGGCCCGTTGTTCCGCGCACTGCGTCCCCTGCAGTCGTTGCTCCAGGGGCCGAGTCGAAGAGCGCATACTTCGACGCTGATCGTCTCCCCGGCGTTGATCGCCTCGAACTGTGACCGACCGCGTCAGTGAGCGTCTTGACCGCGGACGTCGCCATGCTGATGGCGGCGCACAGGGCGACGCAGGAGTCGACGCAGGCCCTAAGTGCGTGATGCCGCACTCAGGTTTTCCTGGAAGAGCGTCCATAGGGGATAATGGCCCCTATGGACGCTTTTTATTTCCTCCCTTCAGTCGCCGTGGGCGGTTGTTATCGCCCTGGCGGTCGCCGTGCTCATCGGTGTGCTTATTCGCGTCGCCGTGACTTCACGGCGCCGTTCTTCCGATGACGTGACCCCTCAGCCACAGGGTTCAGGCCCCGGCTGGTGCTCCGTCTGAGGCTCCCGCCGAGACACCGAGTGATGACACGGACCAGCCTCGTGCGGGTCCGATCGATGTTGCTGAGTCCACCCCTGAGGAAAGCGCCCCGGTTGTCGCGGCGCCCACTCGTCGATCGAACGTCCCGAACCCGTGCGCGGCCGCATGGAGCGCCTGCGTGAACGTCTGGCTTCCTCGGGCTCGCTGGGACGCGCGATTCTCGGCGTACTGAGCCGCGGACAGCTCGGCGCTGCCGACTGGGAGGAGATTGAGGAATCCCTCCTCATCGCCGACCTTGGCCTCGAGGCCACGGACACGCTGATGGAGGCGCTCAAGCGCCGCGTCGCCGTCGAGTCCGTGACCGACGAAGCTCGTATTCGAGAGATCCTCCGCGAGGAACTTCTCGCTCTCGTCGGCCCCGATATGGACCGCTCTGTCAACCTTGAACGCCCGGAGGTCGATGGCGCCACCAAGCCCGCCGTCGTCCTCATGGTCGGTGTGAACGGCACCGGAAAGACCACGACCGTCGGCAAGCTCGCACGTATCCTCGTCGCGGAAGACAAGTCCGTGATCCTGGGCGCGGCCGATACCTTCCGTGCCGCCGCCGCCGACCAGCTGGCGACGTGGGGTGAGCGCGTGGGCGTGACGTCGTGCGCAGCGACCGCGAGGGTGCCGACCCGGCCTCTGTCGCCTTCGAGGCCGTGCGTGAGGGCGTCGAGCGTGACGTCGACGTGGTCCTCGTCGATACCGCGGGCCGCCTGCAGAACAAGTCCACGCTGATGGATGAGCTTGGCAAGATCAAGCGCGTCATGACGAAGCAGGCACCGGTCTCCGAGGTCCTTCTGGTGCTTGATGCCACCACCGGCCAGAACGGCATGAAGCAGGGCCGAGGTCTTTGCTGAGGCCACCGGCGTGACCGGCATCGTTTTGACCAAGCTCGACGGCTCCGCCAAGGCGGCATCGTCGTCCGTCCAGCGTGCGCTGGGCGTTCCGGTGAAGTTCGTCGGCCTCGGTGAGGGTGCCGACGATCTCGCCCCCTTCGATCCGCAGAGCTTCGTCGACGCAATTGTGGGTTCCGCGCAGGGCTGAACCCCGCCACCATGACGCGTACCTCGGCCCCGGTGAGACGACTCCCGGGGCCGAGGTGCGCTAACCTGTGCCTAGTACAGCCGCCATCTTGGGAGTAAACACGTGTTTGGAAACCTGTCAGATCGCCTGACCCAGTCCTTCCGTAGCCTGCGCAGCCGCGGCGTCCTGACCGAGTCGGACGTCGATCACGCGATTTCCGACATTCGCCGCGCCCTCATCGACGCCGACGTCGCACTCCCCGTCGTTCGCCAGTTCACCACGCAGGTGCGCGAAAAGGCCTACGGCGCGGCCCGCTCCAAGGCCCTCAACCCGGGTCAGCAGGTTGTCTCCATCGTGCACGAGGAGCTCGTCGAGATCCTCGGTGGCGCGACGCGCGAACTGACGTTCGCCGAGTCCGGCCCGACCGTCTTCATGCTCGCGGGTCTGCAGGGGTGCTGGTAAGACCACGCTGGCCGGAAAGCTGGGTAAGTGGCTGCGCGAGGAAGGCAAGACCGTCCTCCTCGTCGCCTCCGACCTCCAGCGCCCCAACGCCGTCCAGCAGCTCCAGGTCGTCGGCGAGCGTGCTTAGCGTCAAGGTCTGGGCACCCGAGCCCGGTAACGGCGTGGGCAATCCCGTCGAGGTCGCGCGTAGCGGCGTCGAGTTCGCCCGCCAGAGCGGCATCAACGTGGTCATCGTCGATACGGTAAGCCGCCTGGGCGTCGACCAGGAGATGATGGAGCAGGCGATCGCCATCCGCGACGCCGTGAACCCCACGAGATCATGTTCGTCCTCGACGCCATGGTCGGTCAGGACGCGGTCTCCACCTCTACGGCCTTCCGCGATGGCGTCGGCTTCACCGGCGTTGTCCTGTCCAAGCTCGATGGCGATGCGCGCGGTGGTGCCGCACTGTCCGTGCGCGGGGTGACCGGCGCGCCGATCCTGTTCGCGTCGACGGGCGAGGGCCTCGACGACTTTGAGCGCTTCCACGCCGATCGTATGGCGGGCCGCATCCTCGACATGGGTGACATCCTCACCCTCATCGAGCAGGCCGAAAAGAAGATGGACGCCGAGGAGGCGGAGAAGGTCGCGGCCAAGGCGATGGCCGGCCAGCTGACTCTCGCGGACTTCCTGAGCCAGCTCCAGCAGATCAAGAAGCTTGGCTCGATGAAGAAGATGCTCGGCATGATTCGGGTGCCGCGCAGATGCGCGAGCAGATCGAGAACTTCGACGAGCGCGAGGTCGACCGCGTTGAGGCCATCGTCCGCTCGATGACCCCCGCCGAACGCGAGGACGTGTCGATCCTCAACGGCTCGCGTCGTGCACGTATCGCTCGCGGTTCCGGCACGACTGTCACCGAGGTGAACCAGCTCGTGCAGCGCTTCGAGGCCGCGCGCGAAATGATGGCACAGATGGGCCAGATGGGAGGCGGCGTGCCCGGCATGGGCGCACTGCCCGGTCGCGGTGGCAAGGCCAAGCAGAAGGCCAACGCCCGCAAGGCTCAGGCCCAGCGCGCTCGCATGAAGAAGAGCGCGCGCTCGGGTAACCCCGCGAAGCGCCGCCAGCAGGAACTCGAAGCCATGCTGCCCCCGTCCGAGCGCAGCGCGCCCCAGGGCTCGTCCTTCGGTGTCGCCCAGGAGGCCCCCGCTCCGCGTCCGACGATCGACGATCTGCCGGACGACGTCAAGCGTATGCTTGGCCAGCTCTGAGGCATGGAGTTCTCCGGCCTCGCCCTGTGGGCGGATAGCGCGTCTGAGCGCCCCCAGTGGGTGCATGGCGCGTGGCGCGTGGACGGGGGAGTCATCCGCCGTGTGAGCGACGAACCAAGCGCGCCGTCGGTGGGATTCATCGTGCCCGGCATGGTGGATACGCACTGCCACATTGGCTACTCGGACACCGGTTCGGTGGACGAGGCCGAGATGGTGGAGCAGGCTCGGGTGACTCTTGCGAGTGGCGTGACTGTGGTGCGCGACTGCGGCGTGCCGGTCGATAACTCGTCGGCGGCTCGCGCAACCGGGCTCCACCTGATCCGCTGCGGTCGCCACGTTGCGCGCCCGAAGCGCTACATGCGCGACCTGCCGCTTGACGTTGAGAATCAGAACGAGCTGCCCGAGGTACTCGCATCGATGGCGCATTCCTCCGACGGGTGGGTCAAGATCGTCGGAGACTGGATCGACCGCAGCCGCGGTGCGAGACTCCGACCTCATGCCTCTGTGGGACCCCGCCGTCCTGAACGATGCGGTCGCCGCCGTGCACGAGGCCGGGGCGCGGATCGCTGTGCACGCCTTCTCGCATGGAGTCATTGACTCGCTCATCGAGGCCGGCGTCGACGATATCGAGCACGGTAGCGGTATCGATGCGGATCAGGCCAGTGAGATCGCCGCTCGCGGTATCGCGGTGACGCCGACGCTGCGACAGGTTGAGCTCTTCAAGCGAGTTTGCGGCTCAGGCGGGGAGAAGTACCCCGTCTACGCGGCCACCATGCAAGGGATGTACGACACGCGGCGCGAACACTTCCAGATGCTCGTTGACTCCGGCGTCCAGCTCCTGATGGGCACTGACTCGGGTGGCTACCAAGATCACGGAACTATCGCCGGCGAGATCGACCTGTGGCTCCAGTGGGGTGCACCCCGCGACTTCACCATCGACGCAGCTACGTGGGTGAGTCAGCGCTACCTCGGCTACCCCGGCCTCGTCGAGGGAGGCCCAGCCGATTTCTACTCGTGGACGAAAACCCGAGGGGGAACCCGCTGGCGCTTGCAACGCCCGCGCATGTATTCCTCGACGGAGTGAGCGTGTGGGAGCGTCCTTCCACCTGATGTGCACGCAGTGATCGATTTAACCGATTCGAGCGACGCGGCGCACGTCCCCTGACTTGGGATATGGGCGCGAAATATGGCATAATCGCTAGCTGTACCCGGCGGTTCGTAGACCCTCTCACTGCGTGCCGTCGTGTCCCGGTCCAATGCGACCCCTGTGTTTCCCACCTCGGGACGCAAAGGTCCACACCAATCTGAAATGGAGAGACCACTCAAGTGGCAGTTCGAATTCGCCTGAAGCGCGTGGGTAAGATCCACGCCGCCCAGTACCGTGTTGTCGTTGTCGATTCGCGCAAGAAGCGTGACGGCCGCGTCATCGAAGAGGTCGGCTACTACGATCCTCAGCCCAACCCGTCGATCATCCGCATCGACTCCGAGCGCGCCCATGCACTGGCTCGGCGTTGGCGCTCAGCCCTCTGACCAGGTCCGCAACCTGCTGGTCCTGACCGGTGACATCGCCAGTTCAACGGCAAGGCCGACGCGGTTTCCCGCGTCGTCGTCTCCGAGTCCGACAAGGCCGCCCAGGCCGAGCAGGCCATCAAGGACGCCGAGGCTGCAGCCGAGAAGTCCAAGGCCGCAGCTTCCGCCAAGAAGGCCGAGGAAGAGGCCGCCGCTGCCGCAGCCGCTGCTGAGGTCGAGGCTGCCGAGCAGGCTTCCGAAGAAGCCGCCGGAGAGGATGCCTGAGCATGCTCGCCGACGCGTTGGAGCACCTGGTCAGCGGCATCGTTGACCACCCCGAAGATGTCGAGGTGACGCCTCGTTCCATGCGACGTGGCCAGCTTCTTGAGGTTCGCGTGAACCCTGAGGATCTGGGTCGCGTCATCGGACGCGGCGGTCGGACGGCTCGCGCGCTGCGCACCGTCATGGGTGCGCTGTCCACGCGTGGCACTGTCCGCGTTGACGTCGTCGACACGGATCGCGAGTAAGACTCGCACACGTCGCGAAGGGGTCCGGTATCGCCGGGCCCCTTCGTTGTATCCTTCGGGGAGTCCCCTGTTTATCGTCAGGAGAACACATGCAGCTCACAGCCGCTATCGTCGGCCCCGCCCACGGATTGCGTGGGGAGGTCATCGTGGACGTGCGCAGCGACGACCCGGAGGTCCTGGCACCGGGCGCCCGCCTGGATGTTGCAGGGCAGAAACGTCAGCTGACGGTGCGTTTCGTGCGTATGCTGAGGATCGCGTGCTGGCCTCGTTTGACGAGTGCAGCACGCGCGAGGAGGCCGAGGCCCTGCGCGGTGCGCGTCTGCTTGTGGACGCCCATCCGGAAGAGGATGCTTGGTATCCCCACGAACTCAAGGGACTCGAGGCGCGCACGCCTTCTGGTGACGTCCTCGGAACGGTGAGTGGGCTCACGCCCGGGGCGGCACAGGATCTCCTGCTCGTTGCAACCGATCGAGGCACCGTCATGGTGCTTTTCGTGACGGCACTCGTGCCGACGGTCGACGTTGAGGGGCGGTGTCGTCATCATTGATGCCCCTCCGGGGCTTTTTGACGACGAGGCAGTCTCGGAGCGCGAGGATCACTAAGCTCGTGCGTTTCGACCTCATCTCTATTTTCCCTGACTATTTCGCGCCACTGCGCCTGTCCCTCATGGGCAAAAGCGGAGGATGCCGGGCTTGTGCAGCTGCAGGCGCACGACCTGCGCGAGTGGGCGACCGGCAAGCATCGCAGCGTCGATGACACTCCATATGGTGGCGGCGCTGGCATGGTGATGCGCGCGGATGTGTGGGCGCGTGCCCTTGACGAGGTCCTCGCCATCCCGCTCGCGGAGCGTGACGGCAATGGAACCCCGGCCTCGTCTCGGCGTATTCTCGCGATTCCGACACCCTCGGGAACACCGCTGACTCAGGCACGAGTGGAGGAACTCGCGCACGCCGATCAGATCGTCGTCGCTTGCGGGCGCTACGAGGGCATCGATGCGCGCGTTGCCGAGCACTACCGTGGCGCCGGTGTTGAGGTCGTCGAGTTCTCTATTGGCGACTATGTCCTCAACGGCGGCGAGGTTGCCGCGATGGTCTTGACTGAGGCCGTTGCGCGCCTCCTCGAGGGTTTTATGGGCAACCCGGACTCTCTTGTTGAAGAGTCGCACTCGGGCGCGGGACTTCTGAGTACCCCGTGTACACCAAGCCGCGTGAGTTTCGCTCGCTCGAGATCCCCGAGGTGCTCCTTGGCGGCAATCATGCGGCGATTGAACGCTGGCGTCGTGACCGAGCGATCGAGAAGACCGTGCGGGTGCGTCCCGATCTTGCGCTGTCGCTCGACGCCGCTTCCCCTGACGGGTGAGGACCGTGCGATGCTGGCACGCTGCGGTGTTGCCTACCCGCGAGCTGGCGCGGCGGAACGGCTCGATGTGCGACAGGCTGAACTTGAGGATGTCATCGCAGTCAGTGAGCTTGCAGCGCGCACGTTCCCGGATGCTTGTCCGGAGAACCTGCCCCAGGAAGCGATTGCGGAGCATATCGCCACGCAGCTCAGCGCCGACGTGTTTGACGCTCTCATTTCCGACCCCGAGCGGCACCGCCTGTTCGTCGCCGAGGTATGGGGCGGCCTCGTCGGTTACGTGCTCACCCACGTCGGCCCCGATGCGCTACCGAGCGACCTCGTACGTCCCGGACGCGTCGATGAGGGAGCGCGTACCTGTCGAAGTGCTACGTGGACGCGGCGTGGCGGGGGAGCGGTGTTGCGGATGCGCTGATCGAGCGTGCTGTCGCCGATGCCCGCGACATGGGGCATGAGGCCGTTGTCCTGGGCACAAACCGAGGCAATAAGAACGCGCAGGCTTTCTACAAGCGCCACGGCTTCCGCAAGCGTTCGACGCGAACCTTCGACGTCGGTGGAGTGACCAACTATGACGTCGTCATGGTGCGTGATCTCACCGCGTAAGGAGCTCTCGCGCTAGCCCCAGCGTGCTTTGCTGTGGGATAATAACCGAGATTGTGCGCGGTTCATCCTGCCGCAGGGGGACACCAAGGCGCACAATCACACGTCAAATGAGCGGGTTCGACCCGCCCAACCAAAGCGCTTCCGACCTGCGGCAGATGCGTCAAGGAGAAGAAATGCAGAAGCTGGACGCCGTTGATGCGGCTTCGCTGCGCGATGACATCCCTCGTTCCGAGCTAGCGACACCCTCAAGGTGCACGTCAAGGTCATCGAAGGCAACCGCTCTCGTATCCAGGTCTTCCAGGGCGTCGTGATCGCGCGTCGCGGCCACGGTGTGTCCTCCACGTTCACCATCCGCAAGGTCTCCTTCGGTGTGGGCGTCGAGCGTACCTTCCTGTGCACGCCCCCACGATCGACCACATCGAGGTCGTCACCAGGGCGACGTGCGCCGCGCCAAAGCTCTACTACCTGCGTGAGCGTCATGGCAAGGCCGCGAAGATCAAGGAGCACCGTTCCGGCAAGGCCGAGTGAGGCCAGCCGGGCGCAAGCCTTGGCATTTTTCACGGAAAGGCCCGACACCGCGCGCCGGTGTCGGGCCTCACCCGTATCCTGGGATGGTTGACACAACGACAAGGAGATTGCATGACCCCGACTGCAGGTTCGACGCTCGGACCGCTGCACTCGCCGTCGCTTCGGGATCGTGACCGCGCGGAGGCCCGTGCAAGGCGTAACCCGCTCGTGTGGTTGCGTGAGATCCTCGTCATCATCGTTGTGGCTCTTATTATTTCCTCGCTGCTGCGCGCATTCATCGTTCAGGTCTTCTGGATTCCCTCTCCGTCGATGCACAACACGCTCGTCGAAGATGACCGCATCGCTGTGTCGCGCATCGATGCCTTGACATCGAACGTTCAGCGCGGCGACGTCGTTGTTTTTGACGACACGCTCGGCTGGCTGGGCGGCTCACAAACGACATCGCCCTCGATTCTGCGTCAGCTTGGGGAGTTTACCGGCTTCGTTCCGGGTGGCGGCGAACAGACCCTCGTCAAGCGTGTCATCGGCGTCGGTGGCGACCATGTGACCTGCACGAGCGCGAACGGAAAGGTGAGCGTCAACGGGGTTGAACTTGACGAAACATACGTCCCCGATGGCCAGGTGCCCTGCGGTGAACGTACCTTCGACGTGGTCGTTCCCGAGGGACACCTGTGGGTGATGGGTGACAATCGTTCGAATTCCGCTGACTCGCGTTATCACATGGGTTCTGGGCAGTCGCCCCTACGTCCCGGTGTCGTCGGTTGTGGGTACCGTTCAGGCCGTCATCTGGCCGACTTCCCGGTGGACAACCGACATCGCTCACCACGAAGTTTTTGCCTCCGTTCCCGCCGCCTCATGACGACCGCGTCGCGTGACCTCGAGGTCTCCCTGGCGCAGCGGTGGGGGATCGTCGCTGGCATGGATGAGGTGGGGCGCGGGGCTCTCGCAGGCCCGGTCGCCGTGGGCGTGGCGCTTATCGGTGTCGATGCCGCACCCGTCCCGGAAGGACTCACCGACTCCAAGGCGCTGACGGCGCGTCGACGCGAGGCACTCGTCGAGCCCGTCCGCTCGTGGACGCTCGCCTCATCCGTCGGTTACGCCTCGCCGCAGGAAATTGATCAGTGGGGTATTATCGCGGCCCTGCGTCTGGCTGGGCGCCGCGCACTTGCCGACGTTGCCAGCGATGGCCTCGTGCCCGGTGGCGTGCTCCTGGATGGTTCGCACAACTGGCTGTCCGCTCCCGATGATCTATTCGGCTTGGTTGACGGACCGGAGGATCCCTTTGGGCGTGAGCTGCCCGTCCATATGCAGGTCAAGGCCGATGCGTCGTGCGCAGTCGTCGCTGCGGCGTCGGTCCTGCGAAGGTCGCACGCGATCACCTCTATGCAAGAAATCGACGATCCCGGATACGGATGGGCGTCGAACAAGGGGTATGGTTCGGCCGCGCATACCCGAGCCATCGCGGAGCTCGGCGTGTCGGATCAGCATCGACGCTCGTGGAAGATGCCGACGCGGGCCACAAAGTAGGGCGCGCCGGGGTGGCGTTGCCCAGCGCGGCGCTCGGCCCGGCATGATGGTGGCGTGAGCGAAGAAATCGAAGGATACGAAAACAACCTGGAGTTGGAACTCTTCAAGGAGTACCGCGACGTCATCGGGTTGTTCAAGTACGTCGTGGAAACCGAAAGGCGTTTCTACCTGTGCAACCACGTTGACGTGCAGGCACGCCCGGTCGGTGGCGACGTGTTCTTCGAACTGACGCTCGGTGACGCGTGGGTGTGGGACATCTATCGCTCGTCGCGCTTCGTGCGTTCGGTGCGCGTCATCACCTACAAGGATGTGAACGTCGAGGAACTGTCCAAGCCGGAGCTTGACATCCCCTAAACTCTCGGTGACACCGCCGCGCGCGGTTATCCACAGGCCATAGTGCGAGCCGCTCCCTATCCACAGGGGGCGGTTTTCGCGTTGTGCGTGTGTCCTTGGTTGACGCACTGTGGGTGCGGAGGTGATCCATGATGGAATGCTCAACACGGCCCGATCGTCGGGTTTTGGGCTCGTCCGGGGGAGTATACGGCGCGCCTACTGCTGGAAGAGGAAGGCCTGACCCTTCTCGACGCGAACTGGCGCGATGGTCGGCGCGGGTAACTGGACATCATCGCTCGCGATGATACGGATCCACGCCATTCGTGGACCGTCGTGGTGGAGGTACGCACCAGAGTTGGGCGCAGTCGGGGCAGTGCGCTCGCGTCGATTGACCACCGCAAGGTTGCCAAGCTTCGGGCGCTGACGGGTTCGTGGTGTCGTGCGCACGGTCCACTGTCCTCCGGGTCCGTATCGACGTTGTTGCCATCACCGTGGACGCGCACACGCTCCGTGGGTGGCCGGGGGTCCCTGGACGAGGCCGTGGATCTTCGCGCATTGGGTGCGCAGGTCACGTGGTTGCGGGGTGTGCAATGAGCGGGCCCGGGCTTGCGCGCACGTATTCCATGAGCGTCGTCGGAATCGAGGGGCACCTGGTCGACGTGGAGACATATGCGGGATCTGGCCTCGTCGCGTTCACCCTCGTCGGGCTGCTTGATACGTCCGTGCGCGAGGCGCGCGCGATCGTGTACGGGCAGCGTTCGAGTCGTGTGGATTGGATGTGCTGGACCAGCGCATCACCGTTAATCTGTCGCCCGCCGGTATCCCGAAGTCCGGATCGGCGTTCGATCTGTCGATTGCCGCGTCCGTCGCTCTGGCTACCGGTCTGGTGTCGCCAGCTGCGTTCGAGGACGCCGTTATCGTCGAGGGAACTTGGGCTCGATGGTGGCATACAGCCCGTTCGTGGCGTGTTGCCCGCCGTTCTGGCGGCTCGGTCGCGAGGGGTCCGTCGGGTGATTGTGCCCTCTGCCTGCGCGCAAGAGGCCAGGGCTGGTGAGCGGCATCGAGGTGCTCGACTTTGCGCACTTCGCGGACTTGGTTGCATGGGCTGGGGAGACGCGGTCAAAGCGCCGTTCCACGGCCGCTTGGGGAGTTCGACGTGAGGGTGTGGGCGCAGAGGATCGCATCCCGCTCGATATGGCAGATGTCCGTGGGCAGCCCGAGGCCGTGGCGGCGCTCGAGGTTGCGGCTGCGGGTGGGCATCATGTGTTTTCTACTGGGAGAGCCGGGCTCTGGAAAGACGATGCTCGCCTCGCGCTTACCCACGATTCTTCCCGATCTGGATGCGGACACCGCTCTCGTGACAACGTCACTGCATTCGGTGGCGGGTTTGCTGCCGTCCGGTATGTCGCTGATGACCCGGCCTCCCTTCCAGGCACCGCACCATTCCGTGACGATGCCAGCCCTCATCGGCGGCGGAACCCGCATGCTTGTGCCGGGGGCGGCATCACTCGCTCACGGAGGGATTCTGTTTCTCGACGAAGCCGCAGAATTTTGCTCCCTCCGTTCTCGATTCTCTGCGTGAGCCACTCGAATCTGGGGTTGTTCATCTTCACCGCTCGGGTGTTCAGGCGCGCTATCCCGCGTCGTTCCAGCTCGTGATGGCATCGAATCCGTGCCCGTGCGGAGGTGGGAATGGTGGCCGACGTTGCACCTGTTCGTCCGTGAACAGAAGGCGGTACCTGGCGCGGCTGTCGGGCCCACTTCTGGATCGAATGGACATCCGCATCGATGTGCATACGCCGACCCGGGTGGACATGGCAGCGACGAAGCTGCGCGATTCTGCCTCGATTCGTGATCGCGTCATTGAGGCGCGTGCGAGGGCGCGCAGGCGGCTCGAGGAAACACCCTGGAGTGTGAACGCGCAACTTCCCGGGGCGTGGCTGCGCCACCACTCCGGCATTGATACCTCACTCATCACTCAACTGGATCGGCTGGTGGACTCTGGGAACTCCTCGATGCGAGGCGTTGATCGGATGCTGCGTCTGTCGTGGACGCTCGCTGATCTTGACGGCGCACCGCGCCCCACGTGTGAACACATCGTTACAGCACAGCAGCTGCGAAATGGAGCAGATCAGTATGAATGAGAGAGCTGTGGGAAGCCGCCTGGTGGTCCGCAGTCGCCGAACCGGGCGACCCGTGCGCCCGCGTCGTTCGGAGGATCTTCGGTGATCGGGGCGCGCGAGAATGGCTACAGTCGCGATGGGCGGGAGTGCCCGAGCAACTTGCGGTGCACCAGCGGATCGACTGGCGCACGCAGTGGGAACAGGTGGCGCGAGCGTGCGCTGTCGGTCGATATCGATGCTGACCTGGACCGCGTTGCACGCAGCGGAGGAGGATTCCTGGTCCCCAGCGATCCGCGTTGGCCCGAACAACTCGCTTGCCTGGGGAGAAGACGAACCGATGGGTCTATGGTTTCGAGGCGCTCTTCCTGAGACTCCGCGAGCAGGGGAGTATCTCTCCATTGTCGGCGCTCGAGCCTCCACGGGAGCGCAGGCAATAGATGTGCCCGAAACATGGCGGCATTCGTCGCCTCCGCTGGAGTGACAATTGTCTCCGGTGGCGCGATTGGCATCGATATCGAGGCCCATCGGGGAGCGTTGTCTGCGCGTGGACGCACACTTTGCATTCTTGCTGGTGGGGTCTCCAATCCGTACCCGGCCTGTCATGGAGCCGACTTTCGAAGCGTGATTGACAGTGGTGGTGCCCTGATTTCCGAGGTTCCTCCCACCGCAAGGCCAGCGAAATGGCGGTTCCTGACGCGGAATAGGCTGATCGCTGCGTGGAGCGGAGCAACCGTGGTTGTCGAGGCCGGCGCACGTTCTGGAGCCCTTGCGACGGCGCGTCGTGCAATGGAGTATGGACGTGAGTTGGGTGCCGTGCCCGGGGCGGTGGATGCACCCATGGCGGTTGGATGCCTGGAGCTCGCGCGCAACGGAGCTACGATCATCCGTGACGGCCGGGACGCGCTCGAGCTCCTCCGTCCCGTGAGCGTGGAAGGCACTGAACCTCTCTTTGGGATGCCTGTCGAAGAAGACCTTGGCGTTGCCGCTTTGGAACCGACGCAGCGGCGGGTGTGGGAGGCGCTGCCGAGGAGTGCTCCCTTGTCTGTCGACTCGATCTGCGTCGCCGCGGGCTTAGCGCGCGAGGAGGTCATGCGCGCGCTGATGGACCTGTCCGTCGCTGGCTTAGTGGTGGGATCGACGCGTGGCTGGGCTCGAGCGAGCGGAGGCGAGACCGTAGGATAGCGGCATGACACAGACTGTGGGGGAGCGCTGGGGAGAGTACCTGCGCCTTGGGCGACGGATGAGTCCCCACACTATCTCCGCGTATCTCGCGGATCTGCGCTCCTTGCTCGATTTCCTGTCGCTTCGCCAGGACGCCACGGAGGAACAGCTGCGCGATGCGCTGACTCAGCGCGCCATTCGTTCGTGGCTCGCTCAGACGCTTTGCGGACGGTGGGGCTCGTTCGACGATTGCCCGCCACACAGCCGCCATTCGCAATTTCACCGCGTGGGCTCTTCGCGAGGGGATCCTGCCCAGTGACCCGGCCGCTTTGCTGTCCTCTCCGCGCGCCGACCAGCGGCTTCCTCGCCTCTTGATGAATCGGATGCTCGGATGCTCCTCAACGCCGCCCGGGACGAGGCAACGGCGGGTGGCGCGTCCCAGATTCGCAACTGGGCGATACTCGAGCTGACGTACGCCTGCGGACTGCGCGTCTCAGAAGTCTGCGCTCTCGATGTATCGTCGTTGAATCGCGAGGCCCTTACCGTGCGCGTCGTCGGCAAAGGAAACAAAGAACGAGTGGTTCCCTACGGGCCTCCCGCAGCCGATGCGCTCGATCATTGGCTCGTGCGAGGCCGTCCCCAGTTGGCCGGGGAACGGAGCGGACAGGCTCTCTTCCTCGGAGATAGGGGTGGACGTATCGATCCGCGCATTGTGCGTTCGATGGTGCACAAGATGGCGGCACACGCCGGTGTACACGATGTTGCGCCCCACGGGCTGAGGCACTCGACGGCGACGCACCTGCTGCAGGGAGGTGCCGACCTTCGCGCGGTGCAAGAAATGCTGGGGCATTCGTCGCTGTCAACTACCCAGCGCTACACCCACGTGGATACCGCTCGGCTCAGCGCGATCTACCAGCGGGCACACCCGCGCGCGTAAGCGCTCTGATCTGGAGGTGTTGGTGCTGCTTCCGATGATTCTCGCATCCCTCCCAGCTACTCCCTGCAACAGTGCGTTCGTCATGGCGTGCCATCCCACGGCAGCAGCCGCGGATGCCCGAGCGTCATGCGTATCGGATCGATGTATGTGCGCCGAGCGTAGAATTATGGAATATATTCAAACAATTTGTTACTTACTGATGGCAATACCTGTCGAGAGGCTATCTTCAACCCAAACAAACCGTGTTACTTTTCATACCTATGGTATAACAGTGTGTAGTTGCCGCTCGAATTGATGACATCTTCATGTCTGCTCAGATGAGTGTGTCGTGAATCCTAGTGGCCGGCGAATAATCTGCGCATAGAGTTCGATGGTTGGAGTTGTCATGATACAACGAATGGGTATCCGCTGCTCGGGGTGTGGGTAGTATTTACTCTTCGGCTCGGATTAAACGTGTCAAAAGCGAGCGGCCTTCTATGTTCTTTGTCCTACCTGTGATTTACCAATTCAGGGAGAGCTTAATGGAAATTCAATTGAGAATGTCAAGCTTAATATCGGTGGAGACCGTGCGGATCTCAAACAAGAAGCGCCTGTAACCACAGCTGATTTGAATGCTCCGGTTCTCGTGACCGCAGATTCGATGCGAGGTGATTATGTTGGTGGAATGACAAACCTTACTTTAAGTTATCTGTGTGATGATCGATGTGTGGACTACATTGGCGTAGCAAACCGTGGAATCTTCTTTCTTGAGCACAAGTGGCCTGATGTTAAACGGGCCATCAGGTACTACCTTCAGTCGGATAGCAAGCGCTTTTCAGCTGCTGCAAAACAGACGGATATGATCTTGCAAGGCGTCGGTTTTGAAACAACGCATGAAAGAGCAAGTCAACTGTACACATTAGTGGGAGCAACGACTACGACTCTCATGAATCCTTCAGATGGGGGTGCGGTATTCCTGCATCGTTTCGGCCTTAAACATACTGCAGCGTTGCAGAGGGTGAGTTACCGCACATATGTACGTCAAACACTTTCAGTTGGAAATCTGCTCGAAGTAGAGGCGTCGCCAACTTGAAGAATTGATTCACTTCATCGATCAGGCGGAGTCGTGGCGTATGGGCATGTTGCCTCGGTATATACGTTCTGACGTTGATCTTGAAGATCTTGATTGGCGTGTTCTTCGCGATGAGTTTTGCTCTACTTCGCGACTTGTATGTGCAAGGTTTTTGAAAACAGTTTGTCGGGGACTCGCTCCCCTTGTTGCGGCACAGAATGTCATTAAGCGCTGTGATCCAAAACGATTTTGGGGATGTCTTGCCCGAGGGGGTGCATAAGCGAAAAGGAATTGCCTCCTGCAAATGTTTCGAAGTATGAGAAATTGTCGAATGCATATAAAGCTTGCATATCTCAAAGAGATTCCCGGTATATCTTATTTAGAAACGCTCATGGACCGGTCCTTGCGGAATGCAATTGGACATTCTTCTGCTCGGCATGATTTGCATACTGGCCGTATCGTCACAGATAAGCTTCCAAAAGGGTATTTCATATCTTGACTTCATGGGGAAAGTGGCGGATATATTTGAAGCGCTAGCTCTTATTGCTCAAGTTACGCGTGCTATGCGTATTGCATCTTCTCCTGATTTCTCGTAAGGAATTGCGTATGTGGTCTGGTTTGGTCGAAGTGTTTATGCTTTGTGGAATAATAGGAGTATTGTATTTGATCATATTTTGATCGTTTTGTTGTGAATCTAATACTGCTATTAACCTGTTCTTAAGTATTCATGCGCAATCAATGTGAAGCTCCCATGTGTTGGTAATGCTTCTGCACTTAAGCGATGTAGGTTGCCGTAACGTTGTAGCTTTCTAGGTGCTGCTCAGAGTTTTCTGTCGGTAGCTTTAGCTTGGAGGCTGAGCAGGAGCATCTGCACTCGTCATGGCGTGCCATCCCACGGCAGCAGCCGCGGATGCCCGAGCGTCATGCGTATCGGGTTGATGTACGTTCGTCGCCCAGTTTTCGCTCCCCAGTGCAGCGTCTGAGAGTCTCCTTCGACGGTTCCGATGATGTCGCCTTTCTCTACGTGCTCGCCGACGGCAACGGTGGGGGTGATGGGAAGGTACGTCGACCAGATGTCCCGTCCTCCGACGCTGTGACGGATTGAGACAACACCGCTGCCCGCAACCGGTCCAGCGACGGTCACCGTTCCCGCGGAGCAGGCGTAGACCGGGGAGCCTGCCGGATACTGCAGTGTGACTCCACGACGCCCGGGCAGCCAATCGTGGGCAGGTGGTGCGAATCCTGCGACGACGGGCACCGGTGTGCCCGTGGGCCACTGCCAGCGCTCGTCGCGTGGTGTTGCGCTTACGCGCGCAGCATCAGGGACAAGCAGTGTGAGAACGGCTAACAAGATGAGCGCCGCCGCGAAGAAACGGGTGCGTGAAGGCTGTGGTGGAGTCATGACAACAGCGTCGAAGTTGCAGCCCGTGACGTCCAGCTGATGCGTAGCCCCTGTGGATATGGGTGACCTAGACAATGGTCCTGTGGATAACGCGCGGTCGACACCAGTACCCGACTGTCAGCCACAGCCTCGTCGAAGAAGCATCCAGTAGGCAACGTCTCATCCGCCTGGTTTCGGACATTTGCGCACTTGTGGGGTAAGATAGCCGGGCACTTGCTCTGTGCAGGTGACTTCGCGTGCCATTATCGCGACCCACGGGAAACCGCCAGGGGAGCGAGGCGCGGCGGCTTCGGTCCTTTCGGGGATGGTCGCCGGTCATGGCACCAGGGTGCGCAACGCGCATAGCAAACCGATAACCCCGGGGAAACCCCACTGATCACTCGCGACTTGCGGGGAAAGGACGAACCATGGCAGTCGTTACCATGCGTCAGCTCCTCGAGTCCGGTGTCCACTTCGGCCACCAGACTCGCCGTTGGAACCCGAAGATGAAGCGCTTCATCCTCACCGAGCGCAACGGCATCTACATCATCGACCTGCAGCAGACCATTGCTGACATCGACATCGCTTTCGACTTCGTGAAGCAGACCGTCGCCCACGGTGGCACCCTGCTCTTCGTCGGCACCAAGAAGCAGGCCCAGGAAGCCGTGGCCGAGCAGGCCCAGCGCGTCGGCATGCCCTACGTGAACCACCGTTGGCTCGGCGGCATGCTCACCAACTTCTCGACCGTTGCCGCCCGTCTGCAGCGCCTGAAGGAACTCGAGCAGATCGACTTCGACGACGTGGCCTCCTCCGGTCACACCAAGAAGGAACTGCTCATGATGCGCCGCGAGAAGGACAAGCTCTCGCGCACCCTGGGCGGCATCCGCGACATGACCAAGGTTCCCTCGGCCGTGGATCGTCGACCCCAAGAAGGAGCACCTCGCGGTCTCCGAGGCGCGCAAGCTGCGCATCCCGATCGTCGCTATCCTCGACACCAACGCCGATCCGGACGAGGTCGACTACCGTATCCCCGGCAACGATGACGCCATCCGCGCCGTCGCGCTGCTGACCCGCGTGATCGCCGACGCCGTCGCCGAGGGCCCTCATCGCCCGCTCCGACGTGCGCAAGGGCAAGGGGCGAAGAGACCGCCGCTGAGCCGCTGGCCGAGTGGGAGCGTGAGCTCCCTCGAGGGCGAGGTCAAGGCCGACGAGGCTGCCGCCGCTGAGGTCGCCGAAGAGTCGACCACCAAGCAGGACTGAACTTTTACTGAGAGGAATCATCCGATGGCGAATTTCACCGCTGCAGATGTGAAGGCGCTGCGTGAGCAGACCGGCGCCGGCATGATGGATGTCAAGAAGGCTCTGACCGAGGCCGACGGCGACGCCGAGAAGGCTCTCGAGATCATCCGCCTGAAGGGCCTGAAGTCCCTGTCCAAGCGCGAGGGCCGCCAGGCCTCCGCCGGCCTGCTGGCCGCGCAGACCGACGGCACTCGTCGGCGTGCTGGTCGAGGTCAACTCCGAGACCGACTTCGTCGCCAAGAACCAGAAGTTCATCGACTTCTCCAACGAGGTTCTGGCCGCCGCCGTCGCTTCTGGCGCCGCCGACCTGGACGCGCTGCTCGCCGCCCCCATGGGCGAGGGCACCGTCAAGGACCGCCTGGACGCTTTCGCCGCGATCATCGGCGAGAAGCTGCAGGTTGGCCGCATCGTGCGTGTTGAGGGCGAGAACGTTGACCTCTACCTGCACCAGACCAACCCCGACCTGCCCCCGCAGGTTGGCGTCTTCGTCGTCACCGACGCCGCTGGCAAGTCCGTTGCCCACGACATCGCGATGCACGTTGCCGCTTACATGCCCGCCTACCTCGATCGCGATTCGGTTCCGGCCGACGTGCTCGACAAGGAGCGCGCCACCCTCGAGAAGATCACGCTTGAGGAAGGCAAGCCCGCCAACATCGTTCCCAAGATCGTTGAGGGCCGCCTGAACGCGTTCTACAAGGACAACTGCCTCGTTGACCAGGCCTTCGCGCGTGACCCCTCGAAGTCCGTTGCTCAGGTCCTCAAGGAGGCCGGCGCCAAGGTCACCAACTTCGTGCGCGTGCACGTCGGTGCCTGATCTGGCCACCTCGTCAGCTTGCTGACAAATGGGAGCGGTCCCGCCGAACGGCGGGGCCGCTTCCTTTACCAGGTAGTATGGTTCTTAACCGTTCCGCCCTTCCCGGGCCGTTACAAAGGAGAAGCGTCATGTCGACGAACCGCCGCGTTTTGCTCAAGCTGTCCGGAGAGGCATTCGGAGGTGGATCGATTGGCCTGGACCCCAAGGTCGTCCGCAACATTGCGGAGCAGGTCGCGACGGCAGTGCGCGAGGGCGTGCAGGTTGCGATCGTCGTGGGCGGCGGCAACTTCTTCCGCGGCGCTCAGCTTGCGCGAGAGGGCCTCGAGCGTTCGCGAGCAGACTACATGGGCATGCTCGGTACCGTGATGAACGCTCTGGCACTCCAGGACTTCATCGACCAGTCGGGTGTCCCAGCCCGCGTGCAGACCGCGATCACGATGGCGCAGGTTGCCGAGCCCTACCTGCCGCTTCGAGCGATTCGTCACCTGGAAAAGGGCCGCGTGGTCGTCTTCGGTGCAGGTGCCGGTCTTCCGTACTTCTCCACGGACACCGTTTCAGCACAGCGCGCCCTTGAGATTCACTGCGACGAACTCCTCGTTGCCAAGAACGGCGTGGATGGCGTGTACGACGACGATCCGAACAAGAACCCCGATGCCCACCGATTCGACACGCTGACGTACTCGGAGGCTCTGCGCCGCGATCTGAAGGTGATCGACGGATCTGCGCTGGCGCTGTGCCGCGACAACGGGCTGACCACCCGCATCTTCGGCATGGGCGGCGACGGTGCGGTCACCCGCGCGCTGATGGGCGATGAAATCGGTACCCTAGTGACGGCGTGATATAACCTTCACAGACCACTGACTTATAAGGAGCACATAGTGATCGACGATATTCTCCTCGAAGCCGAGGAAAAGATGGACAAGGCCGTGGACGCGGCCAGCCACGAGTTTGCGAACATTCGCACCGGACGTGCGACCTCCTCGATGTTTGAGCAGCTGATGGTTGACTACTACGGCGCCCCTACGCCGATGCAGCAGCTTGCGAGCTTCCAGATTCCCGAGGCCCGTACTGTCCTCATCTCGCCCTTCGACCGCACCGCGACGCAGGAGATCATCCGCACGCTGCGCGAGTCCGACCTCGGCGTTAACCCGACCGACGACGGCAACGTTGTGCGCGTCGTTCTGCCCGCACTGACGGAGGAACGCCGCAAGGAATACGTCAAGCAGGCCAAGAGCAAGGCCGAGGACGGTCGCGTGTCCGTGCGTGGCGTGCGCCGTAAGGCCAAGGATCAGCTCGACCGCCTGAAGAAGGATGGCGAGGCCTCCGAGGACGACGTCGATCGCGCTGAGAAGTCGCTGGACGCCATGACCAAGGCTCACACCGAGCAGATCGACAAGATGCTCGCCACGAAGGAAAGCGAACTGCTGACGATCTGATGGCGTCAACTGATCGTTCGATTCTTGCCCTGAGTCTTTTTCCCCGGGGCCCACTCGCGACAATCATCCCGCGAGTGGGTCGACGGGGAAGGCCGGGCGTAACCTGCCGCAGGCAATTACCACAGCGGTTGTCCTGATTGCCGCAGTTGCGGTACCGCTGTTTACGTCGCTGCCTGCGTTCGTTGGCGTCATCGCGTTTGTGTGCCTCGTTGGTATTTGGGAGCTGGCGGGTGCGTTTGCGCGCATGGGCGTCACCCTGACGGTCACGCCGCTGTACGTCGGCTCCATCGGCATGGTGACCTGCGCGTGGTGGCTTGGCAGCGAAGGTATGCTTTTCGCTCTGTACATCACGGTGTTTGTGTGTGCGGCGTGGCGTTTGCTCGATCATCGTCAGGAATCGCGGCATGAGTGACGTCGTATCCTCGACGTTTGCGGCCGTGTACGTTCCCTTCCTCGCGTCTTTCGTTGTCCTGATGCTCGCGGCATGGCATAACCCGTGGGTGTTCGTCGTCTTCGAGCTGATGGTGATTGCCAACGACACGGGTGGCTGGGCTGCCGGTGTCATGTTCGGCAAGCACCCGATGGCTCCCGCTCTGTCTCCGAAGAAGTCGTGGGAGGGCTTTCGCCGGTTCCGCGATGACCGCGATGGCTGTCGGCTCGATCGGGTCTGTGGCTGCTCGGTGCCGCCTGGTGGTGGGGCCTCATCGCCGGTATCGGCATTGCTTTCGTGGGGACGATGGGGGACCTGACAGAGTCGCTGATCAAGCGCGAGGCAGGTCTGAAAGACATGTCGCAGATCCTGCCTGGGCACGGCGGCGTTCTCGACCGAGTGGACGCGCTGCTCATGAGCCGCGCCGGTTGCCTACTTTATTTTTCGCGTGGGCGCTGCCGGGTATTTCTTGGGAGTCTAGCCATTGAGTCAATCGACGAAGGAACCTCGCGGGTCTCACGAACGTACGGCGACGAGCCTGGCTGACCTTCAGCGCCGTAGCTTGCGCCGTGAGGTGCGCCCGACGGACCAGCCGCCGGAGGGCGCGACGCACAAGGACGCAAAGCCGGTTCTGTCGTTCACTGCGAAGCGGCGGGGTAAGGCGCCGTCGCACCTCGCTGATCTGGACGCGGCAGGCCGCAAGCAGGTGCTGAAGGATCTTGGCCCTGCCGGGTTTTCCGTGCCGATCAGCTTTCGCGTCACTACTTCACGCATTTCGAAGCGGATCCCGCGAAGATGAGCGATATCCCAGTGGGAATGCGCGACGCTGTGTCGGAGGCGCTCCTTCCCGACCTCGTCACGAAGGTGGTCTCTCGAGGCTGACGGCGGTCGCACGATTAAGGATCTGTGGCGGCTGTACGACGGCGCGCAGGTTGAGTCTGTTCTCATGCGCTACCCGCAGCGCACCACCCTGTGCGTGTCCTCGCAGGCGGGATGCGGTATGGCGTGTCCGTTCTGCGCGACTGGTCAGATGGGCTTGACGCGTAACCTGTCGACCGCTGAGATCGTCGATCAGGTGCGCGAGGCCCAGGCCTCGTGCCGTGACGGTAAGCTGGCGGGTGGGCCGACGACCCTGTCGAACGTTGTTTTTATGGGCATGGGTGAGCCTCTCGCCAACTACAAAACCGTTGTCGCTGCCCTGCATCGCCTGATCGATCCGGCGCCCGAGGGCTTCGGCATGAGCGCTCGCAACATCACCGTCTCCACTGTTGGCCTGGTTCCCTGCGATCAAGAAGTTGGCGGGGAGGGCATGCCTGTGACCCTCGCGGTCTCGCTGCACGCCCCCGACGATGATCTGCGTGACGAACTGATTCCGATCAACTCGCGATGGAAGGTCGGCGAGCTCCTGGATGCCGCTCGTGCCTACTTCCTGGCCACGGGGCGACGTGTGTCGATCGAGTACGCACTGATCAAGCGACATGAACGATCAGGAATGGCGCGCGCAGCTGTTGGCCGACGAGCTGAATAAACGAGGCCACGGTTGGGTGCACGTCAACCCGATTCCTCTCAACCCCACCCCGGGTTCTATTTGGACGGCGTCGACGCGCAGCGCTCAGGAGGCATTCGTCAAGCGCCTGCGTGACAACGGCATTGCGACGTCGATTCGCGATACGCGCGGTTCGGATATCGATGGGGCGTGCGGGCAGCTGGCCACAGCGGTTGCCGAGGGTAAGCGACCTGTCAGGGAGGCGCGCGCGTGATCAGGACAGAGTTTTCTCGCAGTTTCTTGCGCATGGGTTACGACGTGAGCGAGGTCCTGACTTTTCTCGCGGACGTCGAGCGCACGCTGACGGGCCAGGAGACGGACCCAGACAGGGTCGTGACGGCTCAGAAGGCTCTGGATGTGGAGTTTTCTACGAAGCTGCGTGGTTTCACTGACGAGGAGGTCGACGCGGAGATCGACCGTCTCATTGAGATGCTGCGTCATGCCGAGCGTAGGCGGGCGACGCAGCATGAGAATAGTGCTGGCAGTGACGTTCACGCTGCGAGGTTCCGAGGTGTGGAGCCGACTCCCGCTTCCTCTGAGTATGCTGATTTCGGCACGCCTGAGGCCGTCGATCAGATTCTTCGTTCCATGACACAGGATAAGGAGTAGTCATGACTGAGTTTCCTAGGGTTGGTGTCTTCTCGAAGGGCTACGACTGTGCACAGGTCGATGCTCTTTGAGGATGCGCGTCGCGCCTACGAGGGTGGCGTCCCTCCGGAGCAGTTCAGCTCTGAGCAGGTGCGTCTGGCGACGTTTGAGCTGAAGAGCCGCGGCTACGACATCGAAGCCGTCGATGGGGCGATGAACCGTCTGGAAGCAGCGTTCGTCAACCGTGATCGTGCGGATTCTGTCGCTGCCGAGGGCGAGGCCGCGTGGTACGACCGCGTGGCGGACCGTGCGACGACGCTGTACCCGCGCCTGCAGCGTCCGCGCGGTGAGCGCTTTCGCACCCGACCCGGGCCGTGGTTACGCGTGCGACGAGGTTGATGACCTTCTCGACCGGATTGCCGCCTACTTTCGACGAGGCGGGGAGCTGACCGCTGAGGAGATTCGTACCGCGACCTTCCGCCCCAAGCGGGGAAGAAGGCCTACGCGGAAGGCCCGGTCGACGCGTACTTTGGGCCGTGCGATCGAGATCCTGCTCGCGGTCGACTGATGCCCGTGTTGGTGGAGGAACATACGTCGACAATTCCCGTCGTGCTGCTGGGGTCGACGGGTTCGATCGGTACCCAGGCACGTGAGGTGATCGAAGCGCACAGCGGGCGTTTCGACGTGATCGGTGTGAGCGCAGGCGGTGCATCTGTTACTGAGCTTGCCGTGCAGATCGTCGCTCTGAATCCCACGTACGTGGGTGTGGCTCGCGACGTGCGCGAGGAGCTGGCGGCTGCCGTCGCGTCGTTGGGCGGTACATGCCCGAGGTATTCGTCGGTGAAGATGCGTCGGTTGAGGTCGTATGTGCGTCGGTGGAACGTGCAACGCAGTTGTACCCGAGCGCGACGCCGGTGGTGCTCAACGGCATCACTGGGGGAGTGGGCCTATCGTCGACGCTTGCGGCTCTGCAGTGCGGTGCTCGTTTGGCGTTGGCCAACAAGGAGTCTCTCGTCGTTGGCGGCGCCCTTGTGAAGAACGCCATGCGTTTCCCGGGGCAGATCGTCCCCGTGGACTCCGAACATTCGGCGATCGCTCAGGCCCTGGCCTCGGGCGTGCACGAGCGCGGACTGACCTCTCCGGTTGTGTCGGGGCGTTCCGAGGTCGCCGACCTCGTGCTGACGGCGTCGGGGGTCCGTTCCGTGGTCGCAGGCGCGAACAGCTGCGGGGAGTTCGTGCGGAGCAGGCGCTCGCGCACCCGACGTGGCAGATGGGTCCCGTCGTCACGATCAACTCGTCGACCCTGATCAACAAGGGCCTGGAACTCATCGAAGCGCACCTGCTCTTTGACGTGGCACCCGAACACATTGTCGCGACCGTTCACCCGCAGTCCATTGTGCATTCGATGGTGACGTGGTGCGATGGGCGACGACGCTTCAGGCGTCGCCCCCGGATATGCGTCTGCCGATCGCGCTTGGTTTGACATGGCCGGAGCGCCTGGATGACGTGGAGAACCCTCTGACCTGGGCAACCGCCTCCGAATGGACGTTCGAGCCGGTTGATAACGAGACGTTCCCGCCATCGACCTCGCGCGCTTTCGCGGTCGCCGCGTCGGCGACACACCCCGCGGTGCTCAACGCCGCGAACGAGGTGCTGGTTGATGCCTTCATCGCGGGGAGGTTCCCGTGGCTGGCGATTGTCGACACGGTCTCGACGGTCGTGCACGAGCACGAGGGAGTTGCCGATCCCTCGTTGGAAGATATTGTGGCCGCGCAGCGCTGGGCTGATCAGCGCGCACGCGAGATTGTTCGCGTCGGCCAGTGGAAGGATATGTGAGCGTGGGCTCTCTCGTCGGTATCGTCGTTGTCGTTATCGGAATTTTTGGCGTCTGTCGCCCGCTTCACGAGGTGGGGCACATGGTCCCCGCGAAGAAAGTTCGGTGTCCTCGTTCCCGATTACGCGGTGGGCTTTTGGGCCTGCGCTGTGGAAGAAGAAGATCGGCGACACGACGTACGCCCTGCGCGCAATTTTGTTGGGTGGCTACGTGAAGATCGTCGGCATGTATGCGCCCGCGCGGCCGGGCACGCGCCTCGTGGGCCGCGGCGGTAAGCCGACGCTCGCTCAGGAGGCGCGCGAGGCCTCGGCGGAGGAGATCCCGGAAGGGGCAGGAGCATCGCGCGTTCTACCGTCTCAGTGCTCCGAAGAAGATCGCCGTCATGCTCGGTGGTCCCGATGATGAATCTGCTCATCTGCTTCGTGCTTTCCGCCATCGCCATGATGGGTATTGGAGCCCCGACGGCGTCACGCACGATTGAGGAAGTGCCGACGACGGTGATGAGCGCGTCGGGGAGGTGTCCTCTCCCGCGTACGAGGCCAGGGGTTCGTCCCGGGGATACGGTCGTCGCGTGGAACGGGCAGCCTGTGGCCACTTTTGCTGACCTGCAGCGCGCTGTGGGGAGCCACCCAGGAGGGTGAGTCCGCTGTGCTGACGGTCGAGCGCGACGGTGGCACCGTCGATCTGACGGTGTCTCCGGTGACGGGATCTCAGGGGCACGCATTGTCGGCGTGACCGCCGGTTACGAGTATGTGTCGGCCTCACTGTCTGACGTGGCCGCTGCCAACTGGCAGATGTTTACCGGGACGACGGCGGTTGTGACGCGGCTGCCGCAGGCGGTGTGGCAGGTGGGCCGCTCCGTGTTTACCGACGAAAAGCGGGACTCTTCGGGTGTTGTGTCCGTGGTGGGCGTCGGCCGCCTGGCCGGTGAGGTCACGGGCGATTCTCGAGGCGTTGGGCCTGCAGGGATACTCGTCAGGTTGTTGCGGTCTTGCTGAGCCTGCTGGCCTCGCTCAACATGGCCCTTGTTTCGTTTTTCAACCTCATTCCGCTGCCGCCCCTGGACGGCGGGCACATTGTCGGTGCCGTGTATGAGGGGGTGCGACGCATGATTGCTCGCGTGCGCGGGGCGGAGGATCCCGGTCCTGCGGACACCGCTCGCCTGGTACCCCTGACGTGGGCGGTGGGCGGTCTGCTGGTCGCGCATGAGCGTCATTTTGATTGTGGCGGATATCGTCAAGCCGGTGTCGCTGGGCTGACGACCCGGTAGTGAGATGGGCGGATGAGCCGCCGACGAAAGCGACTCTGACCACGCGTGCGTGGTCCGTGTGGGAAGGATGCGCACAGTGCGCGATAATGAATCGGTGAGTGAAATCAACCTTGGTATGCCCGAAGTCGCGGCGTCGCCGTTCCCGCGCAAGCAGACGCGTCGGATCATGGTGGGTGACGTGCCCGTGGGCGGGGGTGCGCCGCGTGTCCGTTCAGTCCATGACGACCACGAAGACGCACGATATTGGCGCGACGCTGCAGCAGATCGCTGAGCTGACGGCCGCTGGCTGCGACATTGTGCGTGTGGCGTGCCCGACGGATAAGGACGCGGACGCGCTGCCGATCATCGCCAAGCAGTCGCGGATCCCGGTAATCGCTGACATCCACTTCAAGCCGAAGTACGTGTTTCAGGCGATCGAGGCCGGCTGTGGCGCGGTTCGCGTGAACCCGGGCAACATCCGCAAGTTCGATGACCAGGTGAAGGACATCTGCAAGGCCGCCTCCGATCATGGAGTCTCGCTGCGCATTGGCGTCAACGCCGGTTCTCTGGATCCGCGTCTGCTCAAGAAGTACGGTCGCGCGACGCCCGAGGCCCCTGGTCGAGTCCGCGATCTGGGAAGCGTCCCTGTTCGAGGAGAACGACTTCCATGATTTCAAGATCTCGGTCAAGCACCACGACGTGCTGACGATGATCCAGGCCTACCGCATGCTGTCTGAAGCGGGGGACTGGCCCCTGCACCTCGGTGTGACCGAGGCCGGCCCCGCCTTCCAGGGCACCATCAAGTCCGTGTCCGCCTTCTCCATTCTGCTGGCTGAGGGCATCGGCGACACGATCCGCGTCTCTCTTTCCGCGCCTCCCGTTGAGGAGATCAAGGTGGGCACGAAGATGCTGGAGTTCATGGGCCTGCGCGAGAAGACGCTCGAGATCGTCTCGTGCCCGTCCTGTGGTCGCGCGCAGGTGGACGTGTGGACGCTTGCCGAAGACGTGACCGAGGGCCTCAAGGACCTGACTGTTCCGCTGCGAGTCGCCGTCATGGGCTGCGTCGTCAACGGCCCGGGAGAGGCGCGCGAGGCGGACCTGGGTGTCGCATCCGGCAACGGCAAGGGCCAGATCTTCATCCGCGGCGAGGTCGTCGAGACTGTTCCCGAGGATCAGATCGTTGAGACCTTGATCCGCCGCGCAAACGCCCTCGCCGAGGAGCTTGGCCTCGAGCCGGGTTCCGGCAGCGTCGAGGTCGCCCCGATTACCGCCCCGGACGTCAAGCTCCCGGGCATCGACTTCTGAGTTTCGTAGGAGCATCGCATGCGTATTCGCACTCTTGCCTGTCTGTCCCTCGTCGCCGGTGCGTGCGCCGTTGCGGCAACCGGTTTTCCTCGCCGCATCGGCCTGACGGCCTCGCAGGCGGACGTGTCGCTGCCCGGCGATCTCATTCTTCCCGGAGCTAACGTCGTCGTCGATCGCGGTATCGCGATCGACGCGCCCGCGTCGGTCGTCTGGGACGTGCTCGGTCACGTCTTTGAGCCCGAGGACGAGTCCACGATCATTGACATCGCGGACGAGGACCACATCTCATGCGCGTCGCGCCTCCGGCAGCCCCGGAGGGTGCCGAGGCCTCGGGCACCTGCGTCATCGCCCTCCTGCCGCTCTCGCCCTCGCGCACGCTCCTGCACATTCGTGAGCGCCACGTGGCCCGAGGGACGTGGCCGTGCGCTCGCGTGGGCGGGCGTCGCCGCCGAGTCGCTGTCGTCGCTGTCCATGCTGCGCGATCTTCGCGATGCATGTGTCGGTGGCCTCGTTGATGCCTGATTAATCTCGTTCCCACCGTTTCGGTTGGACAGCACTCCCCGTTGATGTTGTAGTATCGGCTCGTACGCAACGCCAACGGGGATGTTGCACTGTCCGAAGGGGGGACGCTGTGTCCAACTCCACTCGCTCTGATCGCACTCGTCGGTCTCGCTCATCGCTCTCGTGTGGGCGTGGGCCTGGTTCGGCATCGGTGCCAGCGCTCGCCGCGTCTCGGTGCGTCTCGAGCTCGGTGGTGGACACGCGGCCGGTGAGATGGGGCGCGTTGTGTGGCCCCTGATGCCGCTACTGTCCCTCCTGTGGTTCCTGACCGCGGATCTGATGGTGCGCGAGGCGCGCGGTCTCGACACGCTTGGTCGCTCGGCCTCGCTCATCGGGCTGTGCTCGCCCTGATGGGTGCTGCCGCTGTTCGAGGCCCCTGTACTTTGGTGGCCTTCCCGCGTGGGCATACCCGGGTTGGATGGCTCGCCGCTACTACGCGTCGCACCCGGGTGCCCGTGAACGCGAGCTCGGCGCGTGCGCGGTGATCTGAGGGCATTGCTGATGCCTCGATGAGGGGCTCCACGGCTGTGCCGGTGGCCCCAGGGGCTTTGCGTGCCGTACTCTTGGAGCATGCTTCGAAATCTCTCGACTTTCTTCCTGCGAACCCTGCGCGAGGACCCGGCTGACGCCGAGGTCAATTCGCACAAGCTTCTGGTGCGTGCTTAGCTACATCCGCCGCTCCGCCCCCGGCATCTACACGTGGCTGCCCCTCGGCCTGCGCACGCTGCGCAAGATCGAGGACATCGTCCGCGAGGAGATGGACGCGATGGGCGCTCAGGAAGTTCACTTCCCGGGCCTGATCCCCGCCGAGCCCTACAAGGCGACGAACCGCTGGGAAGAGTACGGTCCCGACGCTGTTCAAGCTCAACGACCGTAAGGGCGGCGACTACCTGCTGGCCCCCCACGCACGAGGAAATGTTCACCCCTGCTGGTGAAGGACATGTACTCCTCGTACAAGGACCTGCCCGCCACGCTGTACCAGATTCAGACGAAGTACCGCGACGAGGCCCGCCCGCGCGCCGGCCTGATCCGCGGCCGCGAGTTCGTCATGAAGGATGCCTACTCCTTCGACATTGACGACGAGGGCCTGAACGCCTCCTACCAGGCCGAGCGCGACACCTACGAGCGCATCTTCCAGCGCCTGGGCCTGCGCTACGTCATCGTCTCTGCGATGAGTGGCGCGATGGGCGGCTCGCGTTCCGAGGAGTTCCTGCATCCCTCGCCGATCGGCGAGGACACCTTCGTGGCGTCCCCGGGTGGCTACGCCGCTAACGCCGAGGCCGTGACGACCCCCGTGCCCGAGGCTCAGGACGCGTCCGGCGTGCCCGCCCCCATCGAGGTTCCGACCCCCGACGCGCCGACGATCGAGTCGCTCGTTGACCTGCTCAACGATCAATACCCGCGCGAGGACCGCCCCTGGACCGCCGCCGACACGCTGAAGAACGTTGTCGTGACGCTGACGCACCCGGACGGGGAGCGCGAGCTCCTCGTCGTGGGCGTGCCCGGCGACCGCGATCGTCGACATGAAGCGCCTCGAGGCCTCCGTGGCCCCCGCCGAGGTCGAGATGGCGTCGGACTCCGACTTCGAGCCGCACCCCGAGCTGGTGCGCGGCTACATCGGCCCCACGGTTCTCGGACCGAACTCGCCCAAGCGCGTCGTGGACGAGGAGGGCAACGCCTCCGGTTCCGTGCGCTACCTGGTGGACCCGCGCGTCGTCGAGGGTACCGCCTGGGTGACGGGCGCGAACGCCGAGCAGCGTCACGTCCTGAACCTCGTCATGGGCCGCGACTTCACCGCCGACGGCACGATCGAGGCCGCCGAGGTGCGCGAGGGTCGACCTGGCTCCCGACGGCTCGGGCCCCCTCCACCTGGAGCGCGGCATCGAGATCGGCCACATCTTCCAGCTGGGCCGCAAGTACGCCAAGGCCCTGGGCCTGACCGTCCTCGACGAGAACGGCAAGACCCAGGTCGTCACCATGGGCTCGTACGGCATCGGCGTTACCCGCGTGATGGCGGCCCTGGCCGAGGCCAACTGCGATGACAAGGGCCTGAGCTGGCCCGCGCAGATTGCTCCCTTCGACGTGCATGTCCTGGCCACCGGCAAGGGCGACGAGGTCTTCGAGACCGCGCAGTCTCTGGGCGAGCAGCTCGACGCGGCCGGCCTGGACGTCCTCGTCGACGATCGCCGGAAGGTGAGCGCGGGCGTGAAGTTCAAGGATTACGAGCTCGTGGGCGTGCCCTTCGGCCTGGTTGTCGGTCGTTCGCTGGCCGACGGCGAGGTGGAGATCCGCGTGCGTGCCACCGGTGAGACCATCGTCGTGCCCGTCGAGGAGGCCGTCGCGCGCCTGCGCGAGCTCCACGCTGCGGCCCCTGAAGGGGAATGACATGGCTATTCGTCCCATCCGCATCATCGGTGACCCGGTCCTGCGCACCGTCTGTGATCCCATCACGGAGATCACGCCGAACGTCAAGGCTCTCGTCGAGGACCTCCTCGAGGGCGTCGACATGGACGGGCGCGCGGGTCTCGCCGCCAACCAGATCGGCGTGAGCCTGCGAGCCTTCTCCTGGAACATCGACGGGGAGATCGGCTACGTGCTGAACCCCCGCATCGTCGCGCTGAGCGAGGACGAGTACCAGGACGGCGACGAGGGCTGCCTGTCGGTCCCCGAGCTGTGGTACCCGACCGAGCGCGCCTGGTACGCGCGCTGCGAGGGCACGGACCTGGACGGCAAGAAGGTCGTCGTCGAGGGCGAGGAGCTCATGGCGCGCTGCATCCAGCACGAGTGCGACCACCTGGACGGCCACATCTACATCGACCGTCTGGATCGGGCCCGACTCGCAAGAAGGCGCTGCGCGACATCCGCAACGCTGGTTTCTGAGCATCTAGCCTCGTGCAGGCGTGGACGCGCCGGGGAATGGAGTGCATTCCCCGGCGCGTTCGACTATCCTGTAACCACATCGTGTGCGCCGTCTCGGCGCAGATCATTGCGACTCACGGCAGGTTAGGGCGTAGGGGAAGACGATCCTGACAAAGCCAACAGGAGGAACAATGAGAGGGTCATACACCCGCGGTGTACTTTTCGTGCACTCAACACCGCCCGCTCTGTGCCCGCACATCGAGTGGGCGCTGGGCACCGCGCTCGGCCAGGGAGGTTCACCTCCAGTGGTCGGACCAGGAAGCGGCGCCGGGCATGGTTCGCTGCGAGTTCTCGTGGGTCGGACCGATCGGCTCGGGCGCCCGTTTGGCGTCCGCTCTGCGCGGTTGGGAGCACCTGCGTTACGAGGTGACGGAGGAGGCCACGGCCTCGAGCGATGGCGGTCGCTGGTGCCACACGCCCTCCCTCGGTATCTTCCACTCCCAGATGGACACCATCGGCAACGTTGTCGTGCCCGAGGATCGCATCCGTGCGGCCCTGGAGTCCGCCACGACGTACGAGGAGCTGCGCGAGGGTCTCGACCTCGCTCTCGGCCAGGCCTGGGATGACGAACTTGAGTCCTTCCGCCACGCCGGTGCCGGTGCGCCCGTGCGTTGGCTCAACAACCGGGTGGGCTGATGGGGCTCCATTGCCGACCTGCTCGGTGACCAGCTGCGTGCAGGCTTAGCGCAGCTGGTCGACCCCGATGCGTCCGACGAGGCGCCCGACGCGGCCCCTGCCTCGTCCGAAAACGCCGTCGAGACCGCCCAGGATCGTGCCCGCGAGGCAGCGATGGAGGCCGTGCTCGACGAGGCGGAGCTCGATCCCGCGATGCGCGCGGAGAGCTCACGCTGCGCGGTGATCTGGATATGGATGATGTATCCCTCTACGCCGTCATTGCGCGCGTGGAGCGCGAGGTGAAGGTGACGCTGAACGACGCTCAGATTGAGCAGTGGGTGACGCTCGCGGACCTGCTTGACGCCGTTTCTGACGCCGCGTCCAATCACTAGCGAAAGACCTTGTCAGCGGAGCTTCAACGACGCTTCCAATGTTCGTAAAGTGCCGGAATTTCGGGCCACAGGGCCTACTATGGAGGCGCACCTGCCGGAATGAACCGGCGGGCGAACAGACGGAAGGAACAACGTTGACCCGCACCGAAGAAGATCTGCTCGGCACCCGCGAAGTACCCGAGGACGCGTACTGGGGCATTCACACGCTGCGAGCTATCGAGAACTATCAGATCTCGGGTCGCACGATCAACGAGGCACCCGAGCTGATCCGTGCGTTCGCGCAGGTGAAGAAGGCCTGCGCCATGGCGAATATGCAGCTCAAGGCCATGAAGCCGGCCAAGGCCGAGGCGATCATCGCCGCCTGCGACGAGATCATCGAAAACGGCCGCTGCATGGACCAGTTCCCCGTCGACCAGTTCCAGGGCGGTGCCGGCACCTCCGTCAACATGAACGCGAACGAGGTCATCGCGAACCTGGCGCTCGAGATCCTGGGGGAGGAGAAGGGCCGCTACGACATCATCAACCCCAACGATCACGTCAACCGCTCCCAGTCGACGAACGACGCATACCCGACGGCGTTCCGTATCGCCCTGTGGCGCAAGGTGAACCGCCTGCGCAAGGCCATCGACGAGCTCGCCGACTCCTTTGATGAGAAGGGCGCCGAGTTCCGCCACATTCTGACGATGGGCCGCACGCAGCTGCAGGACGCCGTCCCGATGTCTCTCGGCAGCGAGTTCTCCGCCTTCGCGCACACGCTGCGCGAGGAGGACGAGCGCCTCGTCAACAACGCCGAGCTGCTCCTGGAGACCAACCTCGGCGCAACCGCCATCGGCACCGGCCTGAACACCCCGGACGGCTACCAGCAGGTCGTCGTGCGCCACCTGCGTCGCATCACGGGTGCGCGCGTCGTCGGCTCGCCGAACCTCCTTGAGGCCACGTCCGATACGGGTGCCTACGTGTCCATGCACGCCACGATCAAGCGCAGCGCCGTCAAGCTGTCCAAGGTCTGCAACGACCTGCGTCTGCTGGCTTCCGGCCCGCGCGCCGGCCTCAACGAGATCAACCTGCCGAAGATGGCCGCGGGCTCGTCGATCATGCCCGCCAAGGTCAACCCCGTCATCCCCGAGGTCGTCAACCAGGTGTGCTTCAAGGTCATCGGCAACGACCAGACCGTCACCATGGCCGCCGAGGCCGGTCAGCTCCAGCTCAACGTCATGGAGCCCGTCATCGCGCAGGCGCTCATCGAGTCCATCAACCTGCTCGTCAACGCCTGCGACACGCTGCGTGAGCGCTGCATCACCGGCATCACCGCTAACGAAGAGGTGTGCCGCGGCTACGTGGAGAACTCGATCGGTATCGTCACGTACTTCAACGACGTGATTGGTCACCACCTGGGTGATGTCGTCGGCAAGCGCGCTGCAGCCGAGGGCAAGACAGTCCGCGAAGTCATCCACGACATGGAGCTCCTCTCGGAGGAAGAGGTCGAGCGCATCCTGTCGCCCGAGAACCTCGCGAACCCGAAGTACGCGGGCACCGAGGAAGACTGAGCGACTCATTTTATAGACGAGGCCGGGGACCCCACGTGGGGATCCCCGGCCTTCGTTGTGCGCTGGCGTCGCTAGGGGAGCAGAGACTCCTTGAAGGAGCGCACGAAAGTGCCAAAACGCTCCACCCTGTCCGAGAAGTAGCGGTAGATGCGCCTGCGAGAGTCGCCCACGTATTCGACGGTGCGCAGGTCCTCGTAGCGGAAGCGGCCGCGACCATCGATCAGTGCGGAGTCGACCAGGCGCTGAGTGATCGCGCAGCGGAAGTGTGTGTAAATGCCGTCATCCGTGGCCTCCAGGACACGGCACAGCAGGCTCATCTGGGAGCCGTCGAGCACGGGGATGCCGTCGTGATCGCTCGAAGGCACGTGCGCGTCGCGGAGCTTGTCGACCGCCCGAGACTGTTCCCGCGTACTCGAAAAGACCCATGGCCTCGGCACCGAACAGATTGAGGGAGCATACGCCAGAGCGCTTGATCGCGCGGGCAGCATGCGTCGTTGAGTCGCAGCCGATCATGACCATCTGCCCCAGCGAGTATGACGACGAACCCGTCGTGATGCCGACGCCGACGGCCTCGTCCGGGTAGGCCAGGATGTAGACGGGAAAGCCGTAGTAGAACTTCTCGGTTTCGTAGGGAACGTGCATGGGTCTATTGTCTGCCGGATAGGGCGGGCAGGCAGTGCCGATCCCATTGCTTGGCGCAAACGTCGAGGCCGGGGACCCCGCGTGGGGATCCCCGGCCTCGTTCTCATGACCGCTGGGCACCGCGATGGAGGAGCGCGGGCCTAGCGACGATCACTCCTCGCCAGCGTGGTCGTTGCCCTGGATCGAGTAGTTGAACAGGTCGTACTTCTCGATCGCCTGCTGGACGACGGACGGGTCAACCTGACCCTTGTCGGCCAGGGCAGCCAGCGTGCGCACGACCATCGACTCGGCGTCGATGTGGTACCAACGACGGGCCGCGCGACGGGTGTCGGAGAAGCCGAAGCCATCCGCGCCGAGCACGTGGTAGTCACCGGGGACCACTGACGGATCTGGTCGGGCAGCATACGGTCGAAGTCGGAGGAAGCCACAAACGGACCCTCGCGACCCGCGAGCTTCGTCGACACGTAGGGCGTGCGGCGGGGCTCGGACGGGTGCAGGAAGTTGTGCTCCTCAGCATCCAGGCCATCACGACGCAGCTCGTTCCACGAGGTCACGGACCACACGGCGGCATCCACGCCCCAGTCGCGGGCCAGCAGCTCGCGAGCCTCGCGCGCCCACGGCACGCCCACGCCGGAGGCGAGCAGCTGAGCCTTGGGGACCACCGAAGTTCTGGTGCTCATCGACGTTGTAGATACCCTTGATGATGCCCTCGACGTCCACGTTCTCCGGCTCGGCAGGCTGGTGAATCGGCTCGTTGTACACGGTGATGTAGTACATGACGTTCGGATCGCGGTCGTCCGCGTCGCCGTACATGCGCTCGAGACCGTCGGCCATGATGTGGCGGATTTCGTACGCGTAGGCCGGGTCGTAGGAGACGAACGCGTGGTTGGTGGCAGCCAGGACCTGCGAGTGGCCGTCCATGTGCTGCAGGCCCTCGCCCGCGAGCGTCGTGCGGCCGGCGGTCGCGCCGATGACGAAGCCCTTGGTCAGCTGGTCGCCCGCGGCCCAGAACTGGTCGCCGGTGCGCTGGAAGCCGAACATCGAGTAGAAGATGTAGATCGGCACCATCGGCAGGTCGTGCGTGGCGTACGCCGTGCCGACGACCTGGAAGGCGGCGGACGAGCCGGCCTCGGTGATGCCCGTGTGCAGGATGCGGCCCTGCTCGGACTCGCGGTAGGACAGCATCATGTCCGCGTCGACGGGCGTGTAGGACTGGCCGGTCGTGTTGAAGATCTTCGCCGACGGGAAGATCGCGTCCAGACCGAAGGTACGGGCCTCGTCGGGGATGATCGGCACGAAGTACTTGCCGACCTCCTTGTCCTTGAGCAGGTCCTTGATGAGGCGTACGAGAGCCATGGTCGTGGCGACCTCGAGCTTGCCGGAGCCCTTCGACAGCGCCTCGAAGGGACGCGTGGGCAGGGCGGGAAGCTTCGGCTGACGGTCGGCGCGGCGCTCGGGCACCCAACCGCCGAGGATCTCGCGGCGCTCCTTCATGTACTGCAGGGCCGGGTGATCGGCCGGCGGCATGTAGTACGGGGGCTTGTAGGGATCGCGCTCGAGTTCCTCGTCCGTGATCGGGATCTGCAGGCGATCGCGCAGCTGCTTGGCGTCCTCGAGCGTCAGCTTCTTCATCTGGTGCGTCGAGTTACGGCCGGCGAAGTGCGTGCCCAGGGCGTAGCCCTTAATGGTGTGCGCGAGGATGACGGTCGGCTGGCCGGTGTGGTCCATGGCGGCCTTGTAGGCGGCGTAGACCTTGCGGTAGTCGTGGCCGCCGCGCTTGAGCTCCCAGAGCTGCTCGTCGGTCCAGTTCTTGACCATTTCCTTGGTGCGCGGGTCGCGGCCGAAGAAGTGCTCACGCACGTAGGCGCCGTCGTTCGCGCGGAAGGTCTGGTAGTCGCCGTCCAGGGTCTCGTTCATGACGTGGACGAGGGCGTCGTCCTTGTCGGCGGCGAGCAGCTGGTCCCAGCCGCGGCCCCAGATGACCTTGATGACGTTCCAGCCGGCGCCCTTGAAGAAGGCCTCGAGCTCCTGGATGATCTTGCCGTTGCCGCGCACCGGGCCGTCGAGACGCTGCAGGTTGCAGTTGATGACGAAGGTCAGGTTGTCCAGGCGCTGCTGAGCGGCGAGCTGGAGCATGCCGCGGGACTCGGGCTCGTCCATCTCACCGTCGCCGATGAAGGCCCACGTGTGCTGCTGCGACGTGTCCTTGATGCCGTTCATGTGCAGGTAGCGGTCGAACCAGGCCTGGTAGATGGCCTCGGCGGGACCCAGGCCGAGCGAGACCGTGGGGAACTCCCAGAAGTGCTCGAGCTGGCGCGGGTGCGGGTACGAGGGCAGGCCGTGCTCCGTGGAGACCTGCTGACGGAAGCCGTCCATCTGCTCTTCGGAGAGACGACCCTCGAGGAAGGCGCGGGCGTAGGGGCCGGGGGAGGCGTGTCCCTGGAAGAACACGTGGTCGCCGCCGCCGGGGTGGTCCTTGCCGCGGAAGAAGTGGTTGAGGCCGACCTCGTAGAGGGTGGCAACCGAGGCGTAGGAAGAGATGTGTCCGCCGACCTTGACGCCGGGGCGCTGAGCGCGCGTCACCTGGACGGCGGCGTTCCAGCGGATCCAGCGGCGGTATTCGCGCTCCATGGCTTCGTCGCCGGGGAAGTACGGCTCCTGGTCAACGGGGATGGTGTTGACGTAGGGGGTCGTGTATTCCTGGGGGAGCTGAACGCCGTTGCGGCGTGCTTCGTCCAGCATGTGCAGCAGGATGTAGCGTGCGCGGGGGCCGCCCTTTTCGTTGATGAGCCCGGACAGGGACTCAACCCATTCGGCGGTCTCCTGGGGGTCGTTGTCGGGAACCTGAGGGATCAGGCCGTTGACGACGACGGGGTGGGACTCGTGGAGTTGGCTCACGGTGTACCTTCTCGCTTGACTCGGTGCTGCTTGCGCAGCCTGCGTGAGCGGTGTCCTCTGGCGACACCGCACATATCGGGACCATTGTCCCACTATTGGGGAGACTTTGCGAGTGTTTGCCTTGGATGAGTGACTATGACGTGCGTATCACCGGACTGGTCGGTCGTTCCTTGTCGGGATCATTTGCCCAGCTCAGGCGGGGAGTGCTCGCGTGGGTCTTTTATCGTGGTCCATCCCTTGCATTCCAGTAGCTCCAATGCCCTAGGATGAAGGCGTGAACGTTGATATGACACTGAGCGCCAGCTCGTTGATGGGCGGTGCTGCGTGATGGCAGTGAGCCTGGGTTTTGCGTCCGATGCGATCGTGCAGGAGTTCTACGTCGATGATGACGTGGATCAGGCCGTGCGCGATAGCGATTGAAGGGGAGACGGGGCATCCGCTCGTTGACGTCGATTACGCGGACGTCGTGGACGGCGCGATCGTCTGGTGGCGCGCGGACGACGCCGAGGAAGAGGACCTCGCGGACGTGCTCGTGGACGCGATGTCGAACCTGGATGACGGCGGCCTTATCTGGGTGCTGATCCCCAAGCCGGGACGTCCCAATTCCGTGCGTGTGGGCGACGTGGAGGAGGCCGCGGAGATCGCGGGCCTGCACGCGACGACCTCAACGGCGCTCGGGGACAACTGGGCGGGCGTGCGCCTGACCGCGCGTCCGCGTTCGCGCCGCTAGTTTCATTCACGAGGCCTGGGCGGGCCAGCGCTGTTCTGTGCTGTGACGCTCGGCCTCGAACGTGACCGTACGCGTCGCTTCTGGTAGATTGGCGCGTGCGTGGGGCCTTTAGCTCAGTTGGCTAGAGCGTCTGGTTTACACCCAGAAGGTCATCGGTTCGAGCCCGGTAGAGCCCACAAAGGCGAGGGGCCGGAAGCGACAGCTTCCGGCTCCAACGTATCTTTCGGCGGCGCGCAGCTACTCGGAGGGTGTCTCCTTCTCCTGTTCTAGCTTTTTCCTTGGCTGTATCAAGATGTTCGCAGACTCAGTTTACTGTCAGCGCGTGCTCACTCCCAAGGTGATCACACACGTCTCAAGTAACTCCTTCAAATGATTTATGCATTCCCCAGTTCGGTTGCTTTCCAAGTATGCGTTTGCAAGAGCGAAACGCGATGATACTATGTAATGTGTTTCGATCCGTAAATACGTCGATAGTCTCTACATAGATTGTCGAAATATTGTATTGCCAGCTCGAAGTAACCTATATCTAGAACTAGGTTTGCGAGATGCTGGTAATTCTCGAGTGTGTCAAGGTGGTCCGGTCCTGAGACTGTCAGTGCAGTCGTTGCAAAAGCTACGAAGGTGATGCAAAGCTTCTTTGATGTTACCGGCTTCGTGATAGGCGGATGCAAGATTGCGACGAGCTCGTTGGGTGCGCATACTAGTTGTGCCGCTAGAATGTTGAAGCTCGTCAACAATGACTTGGAAGTGATGAATGGCCGTGTCGTAGTGCTTCGCCCTGAGGTGTGATTCCGCAAGATTATATCGCGCATGCTGAGTGTCGTCATTATTTGAATGGCGTTTCCTTAAGATGTCCTCAAATTCGGATATGGCACTGTCAATATCGGACATATCGAGGTACGCATTAGCCAAATTGTTCTGGAGTTCGAGAGTATGGTAATCTGTTGCGCCATTGGTTCGTTCACTAGAGTTAAGTGCCTCTGTTAACAAACTGATAATGTCGCTATTATGCCCTCCTGTTTTGTATGTATCTACGAGGTTGTTGATTACTTCATGAGTTAGAATATGATCCGGGCCGAGTGCTATCTGGCAGTCATATAACAATTTTCTGAATTGCCGGATTGCGTCATCAATGTAACCACCTGTGTGATATGTGAAAGCAAGTCTGCAGCGCGCGTTCAGAGTGTCGACATCATTTCGGCCCAAAAGTTTGAGTGAGGTTATCGACAAGAATTTGATAGTGATTTAGGGGCACTGTCAATTAAACCGGAACGTGAATGCGCATCTGCGAGCTGCTGTTGAGTGGAGAGTGTCTCGATATGTGTGGTGCCGAGCGAGTTCAAGTCATTATCCAGGGCATTTTCATAAAGTTCTATGGTTCTCTTGTGGTGCCCAGCCAGGAAGTATGCGTCTGCCAAGTTGCTACGCGTATTTCTTGTTTCAATATGGTTTGGCGCCTAGGGTCTGAATATAATGATCAAGCGTCTCTGAATATAGGCGAATTGCTTCAATGATGTATCCATTTTTGTAATATGCTTCAGCGAGATTGTTGCGCGCGCATAATATGGTTAGATTGTCAATCCCTAACAGGCTTTGTATAATTCCAAGAGCGCGTGTGAGTGTTATTGTATGGTGTGCAATATGTCGATCATATGCAAAGGCTAGTAGCTCGAACAGAGCGCTCTGTAGCTCATCGTGCCTAAAGAGGGAATAGGAGTGAGGCTGCTGGCTCATAGCCGAAAGTTGCGAAGTAATCGCTATTGCCCTATCTCTGTGTGTGGTGATGGTCTCGGCGCCTGAAGAGTCTTTATAATGCTGGATAAGGAAGTTGACGCAAGTATGCTCAGCTATGGTGCTTTCGTTAGGTGTTAAGTGTGTGCGTAGTGCTAGTGCTTGGAGTCGATGAATGAAAGCTTAACTTCGCCATCAGCTGATTCGGAAATTATCGAAAAGTCAAAAAGGGTGAGTAGGCTTTTCTAGAGTGAAAGCTACTAAACTTTTAACCATTTACTTGGTATGCCAGATTCTGCGAGGAAGCAGAGGACTGTGAGTATTTTCTTGGCTTCAATTTGTATTGTGATATCGCTCAAGCGATCTAAGGTTGTTGTGACGGCAAAGTTTAGTGCCGTTATGGTTCCTGTGGTGTATTCAGTTCCTTCAATGGCTTCAAGGAGTCGGTCGACGTTGTGTAACTGTATATCGTTGAAGTAGTCTTCAAGGTTTTTGATAGTAGTGGGCGCACGTTGTTCCTGCCTGTGCTATCGCTAATGGCAAGTCACCAAGTAATTTGCAATGTAATTTGCCGCTTCTCGATTCGCATCCTTCGTAATGTCACCGAAGTAGTTTGATCGAATCGCTGCGTGTCAAGTTTTTGATTATATATTCATTCCAGTTTGCCTGGTGTCGCCAGCCGTTCCTGTTCCTAGTCGTTGCGAGTATATGTATGCCTGGTCGCTTGGAAGCAGTCCGGATAAGTCGTCGATGTTTTTGAACATTATCGAAGATAAAGATGCAGTTGGAGTAATCTCTTGACCGCAGTTCTGACAATACCTGATTGACTCTAACAGTTCTGTCTTCGAAGAATCCTGTCATCACGTTGAGTACCGATTCTCCAAAGTGCTATCATATCGTTCGTAATTGCGTTGTAAGATGAGGCGTTAATCCATGCGACTAGTGACCACCAATCGAGTTCACATCTGTCTGCTATCGCGGCAAGGCGTGTCATTTCCGCTTTCCGCGTATGTCCGATTAATACGTTGAAGCTTGGGAAGTTTATCGTACTCGGATTCAAAAATACGATCCTGTAGTGTTTGGCCATCAATTTCAGGGTATCGTTCCGATCCAGTGTCTCATCGGTCGTGGGCACTGCCCCAAACATTATTAAGTTTCTTTGGACAACTTTTTCAGTGCTCGTGACTATGTGAGCTGTGCGCAATGATTCAATATCGTTGTGGAGTTGTTCATGTTGTTTACTGTGAGCTTCTGCTGTCGATGCAATGATGCTTTTAGATATTTCTTACTTCTATGTAACTTCGTCAGAGCTGTTCGAGCGCGGCCTTAAGGGTATGATCATGTTGTGGCGTGGAGGATTTGGGGCCAAAACTAGGTATTCGTCAGCAGTGCAGCGTAGGAGGGTTGTCGGTAGTGCTCCTCTTCTGGTCTGAAGTTCGCTACCCTACCTGTTTCGATTTTCTAGAACGGCATGCTGGATGCTTCGGGCTTTGTGATTGCCTCACACTAATGCATCCTCGTCATCGAGAAGCTTTTTATTGATTTTCATTGGTCGCGGTCTCAGAAACGCTGCCAATGAATAGATCAATACTCTTGCAAATCAAGGCCGGATGCAACAGACATCTTCGATACTTTCGAACTCGTTCTTGATCGTGCTTCGAGGTGCTCCGCTCATCTGCGCTTCGCACTCCCGAACGTTTCGTCTTTGAGACTGCATGCTGAGCTGGTAGAGCTCTTGCCCACCTTCTAGTGCGTCAGCGACGCGAAGCCGAAGTAAGCTACTTTCACAAGAGACTTGACAATGCTTGTTGAGATGTTGACTGCTGCCCTCAATGTGCTCATGCGCACAGTCTACATACGTGCAGGAGCAGATGTTGCCTCATACAAGATGGCATGACTGTGGGGCCGGGCTCTGCTTCCGGCTTCCACACGCCTGTCTGCCTGTTTGTCAGCGCGCGTTACCGTGTCCGAACGCGCGCCTGAGGAAAACCGCTAGAGCGTGAACAGCTCAGTCCTCCTGCTCGTGCTCGTCGGCGACGTCTTCACCGACGACGAGCTTGCCGGATGCGCCAGCGCCGAGTTGCTCCAGGGCAAGGCGGCCCACCAGCTGCTGGCTCGTCGTGGGTGCAATCTACCATGAAGCGTGTCTCTGTTGGTACTCCTGTAACGCTGCCTCCGCCAGTGCTACGACAATCTGCTCATCCGTGTGCTTGGGAAACTTCCTCATGGTCATCCATTCTGCCCGGCCACAAGCAGCCGGGACTACTCAGAACAACCCTCTCAAAACAAACGGTCCGAAAGCCAGACCCTCAAGCGCCTACGCGGCGCCGCCTTCGGAGTTCCGAAACCTCATCAACTACACCACCCGGTGCTCATCGAAACCGCCAGTTCAGACCCCAACGACACTTCAATTACAAAGAGCCGGTTTTCATGTAGAAGGTCAGCGGTTCGAGCCCTTTAGGGACGCCGGCCAATGTGCCCGCGTAGGTCAATCGGACGTTGAGTCGTTTTCCTGCTGCTCCAGCTCCCGCCTGGCAGTCCCAAGATTCCATACAGCTCTGGTGAGTGGGTGATGGTGGCCAAGAACGAGCTGAGCAGTCTGCGTAGGTCTTCAACCAATGCTCAAATGCCTTCGGGAAGTCACCTGCCAATGCGTATGAATTAGCGAGGTTGTTGTGTGTGGCGAGGGTGTTGGGGTGGTCTTGGCCCAGGATGCGGGTGCAGTCCTGGAGGAGCTGCTCGTAGCTGCCGATTGCCTCTGTATTATGCCTTGCCGACTCGTGAGGCGCTAGCGAGGTTATTGCGCGTGGCGAGGGGTGAGGTGGTCTTGGCCCAGGGATGCGGGTGCAGTCCTGGAGGGGCTGCTCGTAGCCGCTGATCGCCCTGTCGACGTCGCTAAGCCTCTTGGTACGCGTAAGCGAGGTTGATCCGCGAACGGGCGTTTCAGGGATGATTCTCGCCCAGGGCCTGATACAGTCCTTGCAAACTTGCTTGTAGCGGTCGATCGCTTTGCGGACGTCGCCTGCTTCTTGATAGGCAGATGCGAGGCTGATGCGCGTATTGAGAATGTCGGGTGATATTTTCCCTAGGATAGCGGGGCTGTCTCTGAGGACTTGCTCATAATGGTGAGATAGCCTCAGCGAGATTGCCTGCTGCCTGGTGAGGCGCTTGCGAGAGTAGTTGCGACAAGAGAGGGTTCTGGGGTCCTCGTTCCCGAACATGTGGGTGCAGACTTCAAGGACTTCGACTATAACGGTAGATGGCGTCAGGGAGATTGCCTGCCACTTGGTGAGGCAATGCGAGGCATATGTGTGAGAGTTAGCCTTTCGTCCGGATCAAGCGCAAGGGAGTATTCTCGAGGAATTCGCGGGGAATTTGAAGTGTTAGTGCTGCGCGAGCGAGGTCCAAGATCGTGTGCATGCCAGAAGGCTTGAAATAGGCAGCTATTGTGGTCCGGGTGTGAATAAGCGCTGGAGATGGCTCTGCTCGCCAATCGTGCGAAGCTGTTCAGATGAGATCGAGTGTCTCGCCGACGTGATGCTGTGGCATTCCTACGGAACTTATTGATGCTAACACTGCGGAAAGCTCTGCTGCTGATTGTAGAGACTGCTTGGTTATCCCGCTCGTTCCAGGATTCGCGTAGCACGCAATGCCTGTAGGCGGTGGAGCATTGTTGTTGCTTTGTCTGCAGACTGCTGGATGATGGATCTGAATGAGCTCGGTGAGAGCATCGTGAGTGTCTCGTCTCCGGCTTTGTTAGCGCCTTGAAGTTCTTGGTTGTCCTGCTGCTCAATGGTGGGGTCGAGCCATCGCGTGGGTACACCGGACTCCGCGAGTAGTGCGAGCGCTCCCAATTGGCGTCGAGCAGACCGTCGCGTCGGGTCCGCTAGGCTCTCGAGTGCGTCCTCGATGGCCATGCATAGAGCGGTGGCTACGTCGTCCCAGTAGTAGTCCCGGGGACCGAGCGGATGGCGCGTTCGCTGCGGTATGAGTCTAGTCGGGTCACGTAGCGGGCGAGCGATAGGTCGCCGTTGCGTGCAGTCGCAGCGGCTTGTGCGAGAGCCAGAGGTAAGTCTCCGAGGCGGTGTGCCAACGTGTCTGCGGCCTTGTGATCAGTGGAGTTGGTTGTATTGAGAAGGTAGTTGATTGACTTCTCTCGGTCGAAGACACCGACCTTGATGAGGGTCCAGTCATGATCTTCCCAGCCGGTGTTGTTCGTTGTCGTTGCGACCACGCGCACGCCGTCGCCGCTCGGAATGAGTCCTGTCAGGGTGATTGATGTCTTCCACGTTGTCGAAGACGAAGAGCCTGTCGGTGGAGCGGCGGACTTTAGGCGCTCGAGGCAACGACGGACGATCTGGTCCTGATCGTCTGAGGTCGTTATTGTCAATCTGAAGTTGCTTGGCGGTTCGACCAGGTCGTTCTCGATAGATTCGCGTGATACCGCGTTTATCCATGCGACGAGGTTCCAGTTTGCGTCTTCGCACTGTTTGGCGAGGCTGCGGCAAGCTGGGTTTTCCCGCAGCCGCGCATACCCACCAAAACCGTGCGGTGTTTTGTTGGATCGGCGATCAGCGCATTCAGGTGTTTCTTCTCATCACGCTCGATGAAACGATCACCTGTCACTGCGTCGGCCGACTCCCGAAGACTGCGGCGTGGTTTGTTCTCTTGACGTGCCACCGCTGAGAGCATAGACGAGTGTATCGAGCTTGCCGTGCGTGACGGCGTGGGCGTCAAGAGAACGCCGAGAGTTTTCTTGGATCTCGTCGATTCCAGACAAAATGCTCTTGAACGCCTCAATCTGAAATCTGGGGGACCATGGGGCGAGAGCGCTGTGCTCGCAGCAACTGCTCCCACAAGCTCGTCGAAATAGGCTCGGCCGCAGCTTCGACGTTCGTATGACGTCGAGCCTCCCCGTAGCGTCTCTGCGGAAAGCTCGGGGCTCGCGGACTGCGCTGAGGAGTAACTCGCCATCATCGGCGATTTCTTCGAGGATGATCTCGACCTCGGTGCAAGCCCCGAGAGCAGGTCGGGATCGACGCCTTGGCCGCTACAACGTTCTCGCATCGCCTTGGTGCGTGTCGCCGAGGCCCGACGATGCGATGTTCAATCTGCCTCTTCGATTCATCGGTGCGGGCGTAACGTCCGACAGAATGATAAACAAGCTCCCTGACCGTCTCCAACAAGATCAGCACCAAAAAGAATTATCGCAGGCACGGAGCAATACTTTTTCGTCGGTGCTACGCCAACAGTAGCTACCGCGACACTGCTGGGATCAGCCATGCACCATGCTTTACATGAACGATTCCGTGAAAGACGTTGTAGGGGTGCTGTGGCGTCTCCGTGGAATCTGTAATATTTGGGCCGG